>Ga0208160_1001376_pt1 | contig 10352 bp, 3 predicted proteins | sample CB_VirMetaG_FD_184536 | JGI IMG/M metagenome (GOLD analysis project Ga0208160, IMG submission 184536) | Freshwater to marine saline gradient viral communities from Chesapeake Bay - CB_1504_1 Viral MetaG (SPAdes) (version 4) | ecosystem: Environmental > Aquatic > Marine > Coastal | place: USA... | reverse complement strand
AGACGCTGCAGATTTAGCGAGCGTTGCCGATCTTGTTTCAGATGCTCGCAAGAATGTCAGGATCTCTCTTGATAGCAATGACGACGGCACCTTCAATTATTCTGCCACTCTAGTAGAGCCCGTGGAAACTACAAGCAGCCACGGGACAACAGGCACAGACGGAATAGCACATACCCTTTATTTCGGAGGTAATGCCGACATAGCTAACCTGCCCGAAATTACTTCCGACTTCAAGAAACGTCACCGCATCTCTGTTTCTGCTAAGAATGACGGCACGGTAGACTATGCTATTGATGAGCAGACAGTAGACGATATGGAGGATAACTGGTCTTTCACCCCCGCCGGTGCTTTTGGTATAGGCAAGGTCATCTATGCTGGCACAAACAAACAGGTATCTGATCTAGACACAGTGATAGCTGCCTTTGCTCCTTCCGAACTTATTGATTACGACCTATCCGTATCCGGAAACAATGACGGTACAATCAATTACATCGTGCGTAAGGTAACTAAAGTCGCTAGTGAGCAGGCATACAACATCGGGAGCATAGGAAATAATGTAGACCTGTCCGTTGGTAAGAATCTCAATACGCTGGCAGATCCTGGCCACCCGGTCGCTAAGGGCGTATCTATCGATCTCAACGTAGAATTCGATGATGCCGGAGGTATTCGGTATATAAAACGAACAAATACAAAATCAGAACAGGATTCAGGGGCCGTTAAGGGCGGGACGTACACAGAGGCTGTTCAGAAGGATTATCGAACAGGCGACGTAGATAACGATGACTTCGATGCGAGTGCCGAGGTAGTCGAAGGCGTGTCCGTGGATTGGAATGTGCAGGTTCAGCAGGACGGCAGCACTATTTGGGCCAAGGTAACAAGGACGGCAGCAGAGAGATCCGTCAGCACGCTGTACCTGTCTGACCTGTTGCCCAGTCTGGATAAGTTCGGCTATGTAGACCAAGCCGTTATTTTCAAGAGAGTGCCTGCTGCCAATATCGGCAACTACCTTATATTCACAGGAGGTGTCCACGGCTATACGGATTCTCTGCAGTTCCACGACGATGGCACTATCTCTGGCCGTGCTGTAACACGCACTTACAAAGCTGCCGCGTCTACAAACCACACAGACGTTTCTATCACCTGGCCGTCGTCCACTACTGCCACTATCCTGGAGCTGGTTAATAAGTACCATACAGTAGGAGGAAAGACATATCTATTTACGACTACAATCACATGGACTTACAGCTGGCTGGTTTCTGCCAGTTGGGGTGCTATAGACGGCTTCTTGAATAATAGCTACAATAGGTTCAGTGTAACAAAAATAGACATATACGGTAAAAGTTTCTGGTTCGCCGTTAAGTTGACTTCTCCAATATACGGAGTTTGGTCTAAGGCTATAGCGACGGCGCTGGAGGATGTCTGATGCCCTTATTAGATACGCGATCAAACAAGATCACGTTAGAAGAGGCCTCTCGTCGAAGTGATCAACGCCGTGCTGAAAGAGAAGCGGCCCGGATAGAGCGCCGCGCAAAGAGAGAGAGTGCCCGTAATAGCAGGGAGATACGTAAGTTAGGCGGCGGGCTGCAGGAGATGCTGGAAGCCAAGCGGGCGAGAGAACAGCCTCAGCCTCCTGGTATGCCGGAAGTGCCGAAAGTGCCTCTTCCTCCGTTTCCTGAGATACCGGAAGAGCCGCCGGCAGCGCTGCCTCCTCCCCCTCCTGAGGCACCTCCTGAAGGGCCTATTGCTGCGCCGGAGGAAGGCCCTCAGGAAGGCAGTCCTGAAATAGGCGAAGACATGTCCGCTAAATTGGCTGAACTCGCCGCAGGCATGGCCCAAGCCCTGTTAAATCAGAGAGATATTAAAGATCTAAAAGAGAAAGTCTCGATTTTAGAGGCAGACGTGTCGGATAAGCCGAGCAACACTGTTGTAGTACAAGGCACAGACTCTTCGTTCAGCGGAGAGGAGCAGCCTGCGACTTCCGGAGAGGAGAAAGATCACTCTTGGCATTTTACAGCAACCGATGCCACAACAGGCAGCATAGGCAATGCCCTGCTCTATTATCAAGGAGAGAAACAGACCATAGCGGAAAGCTCATCGGCGATAACCGGAAGCGGGCCTTGGGACTTAACCTTATCCGCTCTCAACACGCATGTTTATTTGGAGGCAGATACATCAAGCACACCTACATTTACACTCAAGACAGGAACGTCATTCCCTGACGCTGGTAGCGAGACTCGGATTTATCCCATATTGGAGTTCACGGACAGCGGCGACACCGAAACCTGTATTGAGCACCAGCAGAGCGACATCCACCTTGACATACCACCACACAAAAACGGAAGTAGCGACCATGCTGTCCTCGTGAATAACGGTGGCGTTATTGAATGGGCAGAAGCAAGCAACGACTACGAAGTGCTGCAACGCAAAGAAGATGACTCACTTGGCTTTGATTGGCCGAGGTTCAACGTGGGGACGCCATGAAGCGCTCGCTAACAATAACCTGCATGCTGATGGTTGCATTAAGCGCAACCGCTGGCACAGTCGGAACTTATACCCCTATGACGGGAACGGTTAATTGGGCCAGTATTAAGATCATCAACGAGCTAAGTACAGTGGCTTCAGAGATTGCTTCTGTCTATGACGACATAGACAGCGTCCCATTCGGGCAAGAGTACATGGGAACGAATGTAGTTGGAGGCAACGCAGGGGCGTCTGCTTATGCTAACCCGGAGTACACAAGAACTAACTGGTTCTACGCTGCAATGCAGGACTTGGTTGTATCCATCGTCTATGACTCTTTTGCGTCCTCTTTTGGATGCGTCCCTACCAATACTATCGTTGAGGGCAATACAAATGTTGTTATATCTGACATCATTTACGACGGTAACTGGACTAATTTTTCTATAGTAGCAGGCATATCGAGCAATGGCTGGAGGCGCTGCACAACTAACTGGCCTTCAAACTGGCGAGATTTTGACGATCCGGCGTATGAATACACGTGGTCTTACGGCACTCCAGTGTCCTGTACGGAAGGAGACATACTCGGCCCTTGGGTGGTGGATGACATACAAAGAAGTTTCGATGCGCTGAAATTATGGTTCGTGTCGTATAGCTGGGACTTTCCTTCTACAAATACATACTTGCGGACAGGTTACGGGGCAGATTCTGTATGGTTCGATGCTGTCGCCGAGCACGCTGCCACTTTTCCTGTAGGTGGCGCAGATGGCCCCGCGTTTTCTTCTCCTCCTCGCACACTGCTGACGGCTAGAAAACCCTCTGGCTATACAATAAGCTCATCCACCAGAATCGCATACGGCAAGATAAATAATGGAGTTATGACTAATGGTATCTCAAAGACTGTGTCTTTCTTTGCGTACGGGGATGTGAGTTACGGATGGCCAGAGAGTGAGTTTGATGATAACGGAGTGGGGGTACAGTATCGTACCCATCACGAGTGGGGAAGTATAACGAACCCTGCGACAACAAGCTCTGTCGTGTACTCTACCTCTCCGCTAGGCACGCTTAACGAACCGAACATGGCTTTGCAGCCTTCGTCTGGAAGTGATACACATAACGGGTACCTAGTATTGGAGAACCCATATGCTTTACTTGAGTTTGAATGGAGCTATACGAGATAGTAACTAAATCTTGCCTTTTGGCCGGATAATTGAGACAGTACTAATATTGGAGGTAAAGAATGGCTATAAGAACAGGAATATTTTTAGGCGGCAAAGAGCAGAGGACAGAGTGGCTTAACGAAAAGAGGAAAGGGCAGGGTGTCTTTGTTGGAGGAGCCCTGTACGAGCGCGAAGGTCTTCCGTCCCCGCCTACAGATGAGGAGCTTAATCCCGGCATCGGTGATATTCAGCCCGGCATCGGTGATATTCAGCTGGCGCTGGAAGAGAAGAAGCAGGAAGCTGCCCGTGTAATCGAAGAGCGCAGACAGAGGGCCGATGGAAGAGTGCCAGAGCAGGCGGTAGCCGCTCAACCGACTCGCCAGCAGCCACAGTCACAGCCCCAGCAGCAGCAACAGCAGCAGTCCCAAAGCCAGGCACCGACGGCTCCTCAGCCTATCTCTGAATCTGCAGTTAAATCTTACCAGCAGCAGGTAAGGGAGTTTGAAGAGCGGGCAGGTCTCGTGTCTCCGGAGAAGAGAGCCGGTGCAGGCGCTTTAGCTCGTTTGGATGTCCTCAGCTCGAGATCCAATGAAGACTTTATGAACAAGTCTCAGGCCGGCCTTATGGACTCCGTGGACAAGGTAGCGCGTGCTCTGGCGGGAGCGAACGTGGCGCTGAGTCCCTCGGATATCGCCGACTTCTACCTGGCCACTGACACTAAGGACGCCCGTCCAGGAGCCGCCTCTACGCGGAGACTGGAGGACCTGCGTATGCGTCTTGCGAAAGAGACACGCGCTGCAGAGGTACAGGCACAGGCCGCTGTGCAGGAGATAACAACGCGCCCCGGGTTCGAGAACATGACGCCGGAGCAGTATTTCACTTCTGTCCGCTCTGAGCTTAACGATCTTCCTCCGATCCAAAAAGCACAGGCGCTGCTGGTAGCTCAGCAGCTTACGCCGGAGCCCATTAAAGAGCAGCAAAAGATCCTTAACCAGACACGAGCAGCCGGTGAGGCGGGACGGGAGCAGCTGCAGGCTAATCGTAACGTGGCTTTTGGGCTGGATATAGAACTTTTCCGCCAGGCTAACCCTTCCCTTTTCGTAGATGAAGGCGTGCCTCTGGCTGAGCAGCCTGAAAAGGTCCGGCAGGCTTACAGTGAGTTCGAGGTTAAGGATAAAGCCATGCACAGAGGCACACAGGCAGGTGTGGAAGTAGTGGTGCCTCGCACTCAGCCCCGTCTTACAGAGGCCGAGCAGTTAGCCGTGGCCCGGGAGAAAGCCAAGCTGTCTCCGTTCGCTTCTGCCGTCCTCGATGCCGAAACAGAGGAAGAGCAGAAGTTCCCTACTTACGAGCCTTCTAAAAGTGACTATTCTGTAGTGTTGGAGATGGACGGCAAGAATCTGCCTAAGCAGCTCGCTGACACAGTCAAAGAGCTCTATAATTCAGACACCCCACCAAAAGATATGGACAGCGCTTTACGCTCCGCTGCTAGGATACTGATGGATAATGCTAAAGCAGCTAACAAGGAAATCGCTACTAGCGTCAAAGAATTACTGGGAGCAGCGGGCTACGACGCATTAGAGCTGATCAAACAAGAGGGTAAGAAAGAGCGGCAGGAGGCACGGCAGGCCAGAGCCACAGTTACAGACGCTTTCGTGGACGAGACTTATGACAGCGAAACGATCACGGACATGGCTAAGACTAACGCCGGTGTCTTATTGCAGGAAGATATAAATCCTTCTAAATATGCTGAGCTCTTGCTGACGGAGTCTTTGAAGCAGGCCGGGAAAAACTATACAGGAACGGATAAGCAGAAAGCCAAAGTGCAGCAGCTGGCAGCCAGCCTTCAGGCAGAAGCCACCAGGTTGCGGCAGGAAGAGGCTAAGCGTGTTCAGGCCCTGAGAGAAGGCGCGGAGAAAACTGCTCAGACGCTAGTAGATATCGCGCAAAGCCAGGGATACACACTCGATAGGGGAGATGCCGAAGCAGCCGCATTGGTCAAAGAAGATACCGGTATCCTTGCAGATACTGTAGAAGTCGCTAATGCTTACAAGCGTGTCAAAAAGTTGCCTGGAGACTGGGGTAGTCGGTTGGTCGATATCTTTGATGCTTCCAGAGACAGATCCGGCATACTTAGACTTGATGCTGCTCTAAAAGCTTTGGAAGATAGCGGCATTTACACTATTGACCGCCCGGAAGTGCTGGGGCAGCTGCCGGATAGCGTAGGTGAGATGGTCACGAAGAATTACCAGACGGCTAAGCCTACTGTTAAGATCGATGGTAAGGAGGTGCCTAGCCCTCGTGCTGCCCTGTATTCCGGTGACCAAGAGCAATTCGTAGCTTCCTTGCTTTCCTTCCAGGGGCCTGACGGGAAGATAATGCCTGCTTTGGAGGCACAGACAAGCTATTACGATGGCCTTAAATTATTCAATCGTAAAGTAAAGGGGCCGAATGGTACCGAGCGGTATATGACGGCGGATGAGTTTCTATCCTACGATGAAGCTCTTGCAGGAAAAGAAGGGTACGAAGTCCTGCGAATCTCACCGGAGGGGGCGGAAGCGAGAGAAGAAACTATACCTGCACTGGTCAAAGAAGCCATTCAGTTTTCGCAGTCCGACGCTGAGTTCCAGGCATTAGTGGACGCAGGCCCCAAGGGACGTGAGATGGCTTTCGCATACGCTATGCACAATTTTTTGACAGCAGCTTATACTCCTGTGCAGGTTGGTAGAAGCAAGGCAGTGGCTGCATTGACTGGAGCTCAGAGAGAGCCGGGAGAGTCTGAGGTAGGTTTCCTGAATCGAATGGCAAGCGAGTACGACCTGACAGCAGAACTGGATAAGAAAATAGAGCGGGCTCAGGAAGCGGCAGCGAGTTCAGATATGCGCACTCTCCAGGACATACTGAATGAGTACGAAGAGGCCGTAGTCCATATCGCAGCAGGCGAAGGAATACGAGGGCAGCTGGAAGCATTCGGCATGCCTCAGGAGGAGCAGGACGCGATCACAGCACGATTAGATAAGCTTCGAGCTATTGTGGACCCTGATGCTCCTCTTACTGCTATGAGTATGACAAATATACCTTTGGAGTACTATGAGGAGGGTAGGGAAATAGCCCGGGCAATGTCTGAAGGTGCTTTCCTTAGGTTTAACGAGCCCACGTCCGGTGAGCGTTTTGCTATTAGTGAGTTGGGGCAGCGTAGGGCTGATCTTGATTTAGTGATGCCCTCTACTGCTGATCTATACCTGCAAAAAGATCCGCAACTTGTGCTGAAACAACGAGGCACAACGAATAAGGTCAGGGTCTATTATGATAGCTCTCTGTCTAAACAGGCTCAGGAGAGTACAAAGAGAGATGTGCTTAAAGCAGGGTTCCGTCCAGGGTCGGCGAACTATGAAAAAGCTTTTAAGAATCAGTATAATAAAGAGTACGAGAGGTTGAAAGCAGAGCAAGCAGCCAGGATAGGTCGGTTCTTGTGGCGAACAGATCCCAGCATACAAGAAGAAAAATTGACACCTGAGATGCGGGCCATGCTTGAAGGCAGCGAGGAGGAGTAATGACATTAGCAGCAGCATCTTTAGCTGAGAGAGGCCGCAGAGGTCCTGAATTTGATGCAGGCGTTTCCGAAGCACTGGGGCTTATCAAACCTCGTGACAGAGGCGTAGCAAATTCCCTAGTTAAGGGCGTGGTGGAAGGAGGGCGCGGCCTGGCTACTGATTACCTGTCCACGATGGAAGAACTCGGTAGCGACTACGCTGCTAATGCTATGGATCGCAGAGCGATAGAGGATCAGTACAGACAACACATGCAGCCTGCCGAGGGTGTTATGAACAAAGCAGCCTTCACGTTAGGAGGGGCTGTACGTCAAGTGCCTCTGATGGCTGCCACGGTGGCAGGTAGTTTTGCCTCTGGAGGCGTAGGGCTGGCCCCTGCTGTAGGCCGTGTAGTTGCCTTGAGTGCCGCATCTTTTGCTCAAACTTTCGGATCTAATGTCAAGAGCACACGAGACAAAGGTGCTACTAAAGGTGAGGCTATCTTAGGCGGCCTTCTTAAGACAGGCATCGAGGCCGGCGCAGAGTTTGCAGGTGCTGAAGCTTTGATAGGTGCTAATGTGGATCGTGCTGTCTACGGGATGTTTAAGGGCCTATCAAAAACCAAGTTTACAGCGGAGGCAGGCGAGTCTTTACTTAAGCGGCTATTGATTCCGAGCTCCTCCTCTACTATATCAGGCCGTTTCGCAGCCGCAGAAGCCTCCGAAGTTGCAGAGGAGCTACTTACCTTGTTCGGTCAAGCCGGAGTAGATAAACTCATCACCGGAGAAGGGAGCGTCTCAGGAGAAGAAGTCTATGACACTATCTATCAAACACTAATACAGACTATGCCTTTTGCCGGCACTGGTGCGCTGTTCTCAGGCGCCCGCTCGGACGTAAGACGTAAGGCTTACACGTTGCGCATAGTGGAGACACCTACTCCGGAGTCGCAGGCTCTGGCCTACTCGAAGAATGGCCAGCTCCAGTCGAACGAGGAGATGGTTAAAAGGATGGGTGCCCTGAAACAGATACTCACAAAGCAATTCAGCGAGGAAGATGCAGAGTCGGCAGTTGCGTTTATCCAAACAATATCTGAAAACCTCGCGTCTTTAGACGAGACCAAGCTACCACAAGACTTCGTTGAAGGGTTGCAGATTGCTTTTGAAACCGGCGAGTTCGATCAGGAAGCATGGAATAAGGCCAATGAAATAGAGGACCCGACAGAGCGTAAGCTGGCGAAAGTTTCAGTCTTGAAGAAGATGCCTGGTTTTGGGGAAGTCTATTACGATGTAACTGAAACTGCACTGGCCCGGGAGATGCAGGCTGATAACGATAAGCGAGAGCAGCAAGTCTACGGACAGGACACCAAGAAAGCGGTAGCTGAACAGCTCAAGGATGTTGTAACACTGGAAGAAGACGCCCCTGTCCAGGCTGTGCATGCCTTCGCTGCTATGGATACAGAGTTATTCAGCAAAATATATAAGCATGGCAGCGTTAGTGGCGTCAAGATAGGTGGCAAGAGCTACACGGTGGTTGCTGAAGGCATTGTACGTATGCCCTCCGGTGGTAGTTTCCGTGTTATCCCGGGTGATCTAGTATTTATCGAAGAAGCAGACACTTCTCAGGATGCTGACACAGCGACAGACGAGCAAACAGAAGAAATACCTACTGTTGATAGGGAGTCTTCTAGGTCGGCCGAAATGGATAGAGCAGAGACAGTAGACGCAGAATGGGCCTACAATTCTCGTATGCAGCAGATAGCCAGTCGCTTTGACCAGACCGTAGAAGAGCAGGAGGCTCAGCGAAATGCAGCAGCAGTTCGAGACCAACTCGAAGAAGCACGCCGACAGGGACGTGAGCAGGTGGCTAAGTTTGAAGAGCGCCGGGCTAAAGCTGTAGAGGCCGGACGTAAGCGTGTAGAAAAGATGGATAAAGAAAAACGCCCGCACGCCATCAAAGATTTCAACGAACTTGCTCGTCGTTTCGAGGCTATGAACCAGGAGAAGATGCAGCCGACTGAGACAGAGCCTTTAGGAAGGGATGCTGAGGGCCTTGCAGATCTTGCCCGTCGCACAGGCATTCCTGAAGTTATGGTAGCTCAGATGGATAAAGAGACGCAGCAGCGCATGTTGGAAGATCCTGAGTACGCCCAGGAAATCTCAGCTGCTCTATTGCCTTCTCTGCAGATACAGCAGAAGATGCAGCGAAGGCAGCAGGAAATGGCTCCCATATTAGAAGAGCAGGAATCTACCAATGCTCTAAGAGACGAGATTATCCGTCGCCGCCAGCTCGCAGAAGCAGGACTGGAACCTGATCTTAAGTTCTCGGAGAACGATACCAGGCCCGTGGCGTTCTATGACCCGCAGCGCCGTGCGATCAGCTTCCTGCAGGGCGCCACAGCAGACGATATTATCCATGAGTGGTACCACCATCTCACCGAGACTACCGGGCTCCTCCCTGCTAAGATGCAGGATGCCCTTGTTGACTCTTACACACAGGAAGGCAGATACCATGCCGAGGCAGCTGTACAGGACTTTCTCCGCTACGTGCGGGATAAGCAGCTACCTGCAGATACTACACCAGCTCTTCGTAGTGCTTTCGAGCACATGAGGAAAGTCATGGCCGGGTCGGCCCAGGTGTCTGCGGGAGTATACAACGACGAAACGCTAGGTGCCTTTGACCGCATGTTCGGCTTCGATGTCGATGCTGATATGCTGGTGACGGGGCAGGCGCTTCAAAACAGAACTGAACATGCGCTTCAGCACGTAGGCGGGGAAGGTCTTTTCTCTGCTAAAGAATATAATGAGGGACCGTTTCGTGGTAACGGGTTTGTCGAGCTTACGCACTGGTCCAACCAGAAGCACGAGAAGCTGGACCCTGCCTTCCACGGCACAGGCCTTAAGGGCCAAGAGTCCTACCGTCGTGACAATTATCCGGATCTATACGAACCGCGTCTCTATTTCGGCGGTCCTCAGTACAAGAAGGAAGCCGGTCTCGGTGGCGTAAAGAACAAGATCCGCGTGTCTAAGGATCGCCTCTACGATTTTGATAATGATCCTGATGGCCTGCTGGACAAGGCCCGTGCCGCTGTAGCCGACGAGTACGGGGAAATGGACAGACAGGCCATCATTACTGCTTACGAGAAAGAGATCAAGAAAGAGGGTTACGCCGGCTTCTTCGCAGGCGACACGGCTGCTGTGTTTGAGTC
>Ga0208160_1001373_pt1 | contig 10355 bp, 15 predicted proteins | sample CB_VirMetaG_FD_184536 | JGI IMG/M metagenome (GOLD analysis project Ga0208160, IMG submission 184536) | Freshwater to marine saline gradient viral communities from Chesapeake Bay - CB_1504_1 Viral MetaG (SPAdes) (version 4) | ecosystem: Environmental > Aquatic > Marine > Coastal | place: USA... | reverse complement strand
TCATCAAGAAAAGGCTCTTCTGCCTCATACCAAACAGGAACAATAGCATCGGGATTCGGTATGCAAGTAGGACATATCTTCGGAGGTGGTCTCTCCGCAACGGTGTCTTCACAAACATCTTTCTGTTTGTTTAAAAACTTTGATTCATTAAGTGTTGTCATGTTATGTAAATATTATCCGAAAGGAAATTTCTAGCACCTTTAATTGGTAATAAGTCATCAAAATCATATGCATTGAATTCCATTAGAGTCAAATTAAGGTTAGTCCAAGTATGATTCCATTTTGCTTTTTTACCTTTGAGAATATCAAACTTGTGTGCGGCTTGTAAAACAAAGTTTGGCATGTTTGTTATTGGTGCCAGTGGTACAATAGTGTGCGTATGAATTGCAAGAGCGTTGTTGATTTTATTTGTTCTTTTGTTAAGGTCCTCGACTGCTGTGCAAATCTCTTGTATAAGAGTCGTTAACTCAGAAAGATATTCCGCTAGATTGTTTCCAAGCACCGCTGGTTGTATGTTCTCTTCGTCGCCTGCAATAAGATCAATGCGGCCTCTCATATCAAGTTCGCCTCCAACAGAAGAAGTTTCTTTTTTAATAGAACTTGTCTTGGTGGGACCAGCATAAATCTTGACAGATTCTCTCGCAATGATTCTTGTGTGATCTGCTTTCAAAGCAATTGCAGAACGATCATCGGCGCTTCTGTTCTTACCCGGTGGCAACCCAAAGTATGCGTCAATGTTTCCTCTTTGCGTAATGTAGAGCGTCGCTGCATCTGTAATTAGATTCGGTCCTGTCTCAAGGCCGTCAGATGCATTCTCGTATGCAGCGGCTAGGCCTGCGATCATATGGATTCTTCCACACTTGCCGCCAAATGCGCCTTTACCAGAACCTAAAGAATATGGTCTGTCTCGGCCGAGAATAACAAAAGCATTGTTATCTCCGGCGATCACTGTTTCACATGGGGCCGACTCATAAATTGGAACACACTCGGCAAGTGGTGTGTGAAATGGTCCAGTAAATTCTCCCGAACTGATTATTTCTTTAATACCTTGATCCGTAAATGAAAGGCATTGAACATCAATTGGTTTCTTTTGTGATTTAAGATCTCCTGACATTATATTTGTCCTATTGCTTCAGCATGTATCGAAATGTGAAAATGTTCACCATCAAATGTAGTGCCATTATTTTTTCTTGCTGCTCGATTCGATGCATATCTTTCGCTTACTTTTTCCCATTCAAAGCTTTTAAACTTTTTGGCGCCGAGGTATTTATTGGCCAATTCTTCTAGCTTGACTCCTTGCTCAAAAGTTAGTTTGTTTGTACTAAAATCGATTCCCAAGCCAACTTGATGTGCCGACTTTGTTTTATTTGATTGCAGAATGGGTACGTTTTTTTCTATGTTTCCGGGAATATCATTTGGATAATTAGTGTAATTATTTAACATTTCCGTTCTATAAGCGGAAGTACCATAAGTCTTTCTATACCATTCTTGGCCTCCAGATTTTTGTACGTTTGTGTGTTCAATTCTTACTTGAGCTCCAAGTGTTCGAAGCGTGCTTGTGGGAACTAAATTAATTCCAACATTTTGTTTATATTCGGCCATAAACTCTCTTATTATTACTTGTGCTTGAGGCGATAATTCTTCTATAGATTTGGAACTTATATCTTCGAAATCTCCTGCCAATGTGGGAGAATTAGATCCATTTCCAAAATCATCAGCCAAAGAATTTTGAAAATGTTTTGCAAGTTCAGAATATCTAGAATCAGAAAGTCTTGTAACTTTCGTATAACGTAACCCACGCATTCTTCCATGATCAGCTGTTTGTGGGCCTTGATCATTAAATTTTAACTCAACAGTGCATCCTGCTTGGAACTTTGGATCAGGTTCAGAAGAATATAAAGCAGAATCAGGATATGCTGTATAGCAGCCACCAATCAAATTATTTATCAAATTTATTTTTTGTTCTTGATCAGATACTTTGCTCAAAAGATCAAAGTCAAACATGTGATCGTCAAGTTCTTTGATGTACACTTTGATTGCAACAAAGCGATTAACTGTAGACCCATTAGTTGTTTCAGCAGATGATCCAGCTGGGTCACTCATTACAATACCCTCGAAGGTTGTTTTTCCAGCAAGTTTATTTCTTCCGAATAACTTATCTAGCTTTACCTCTTCTTCAATAGCGTGTCTTGCAAATCTATCTTGAATTGCATCAAAGTATTTAACAAAATAATTACTCATCGTCTTTACCTGAAATTAAATCAAATAAATCCTTTTTATCATCATCTGTTAAGCCAGCAGAGGCTTTTTCATTTCTAGACATAAGACCAGCGATTTTAACTAATTGCTCGTTTGATCGTTGTAAGGTCTCAACATATTTTGACATAATAATGCCAATTTCTCTATGTCTTGCTTCATCAACTGCGACATATTTTATTGCATCGTTTAGAAGCTCTTTAGTCACTTTTCTATCTTCTTCTATATTTTCTAATGCTTTATCAATGCATTTTTCAAGTTTTTTGCTCATAACCTAATTAGTTTTAATTCAAATTTTACCATCATCCCAATCATCTTTAAAATCTTTGTATTTTTCTCGCATTTTATTTAATTGAGTAACAATTTGCTTAGTATTAAGTCCGGTTAATTCTCTTAAATATAAATAAACAGCTTTTTTATTCAAGATATCAATTTCATCAGCTGAGGAAAGAATTATTTTTATGGCCTCGTAAACTTTCTTTTCATTATCTCGCATGTCGTCAGTTCCCCATGCGTCGATTTCTTCCCAAAGCTTCTTCCAAAAATCTTCTTTTTCTCGGTTTGAAAGGTAATTTGATTCAGCTTGAACCTCTTGTTCGTAGACTTCGCTTGCTACGAGATCATATTCAACTTCTCTTTGGCAGCGTTTGGTTTGCTTCTTTACTTTATGAATAAACCAATTCTTCGTAACAACACTGAAATAAGAGAATGCTTTGGATCCTTTGTCGGGATCGAATTTATCTAAAATTGTTATAAGCCACGCTTTACATTCGTCTCTTAAATCATCGATATTAGCAAGCGAGGTAAAATGATAAGAATAAACAATCTTATCTACCATCTCGTTAAATGTCGGCTGAATAAAACCAACATAAAGTTCGGACTTTCTTTCGTTACATTTCGAAGAGCAATACTCAACTATTGCCGCTTCGTGTACCTCCGTAAAATACATTCTCTTCGTTGACCGCTTGCGGCCTCGTCTCTTCGTTGTCATAAGACTGTTCATCCTCTTCTTCCAGCTCAATTGGCTCGGTTAATTTATAAATATCGCTATAGTCCTCCAAAACTTCTAGCAATGATTGTGTGTGCTTGATAAGGAACGCCATTGTCTCATCTCCGTAATACATCTCGAGTTGAAACAATCGTTGCAAATGATTGCGATAAGTGGTCAAAAGATCCACTAAATCGGTAAGATTTTGAGATACAAACAGTACCTTGGCAAGTAGTTTACTAATATACCAAAAGGCAAAAAGATTGCCTAGAATAGACAAAAATAAGGCAATAATCAGCCAACTAATTAGGGTCATTGATTCTTTCCTTTTTCATTTGTTTTAAAAGTTCTCTATTATTTTCTATTGTATCGATTACTCTAGAAGCGGCAGTAGAATTGTCTTTTCTTGTTTCTTGTTTTTGAATAAGCTGCGGAATGCGAACAAGAGGTCCGGCCATGGAGCATTCAAGGCACTTTTCTTGTGTCTCGGACATTCCATGACGGACCTCAAACTCACTGTCGCAAGCATCGCAATGATAATAATAACGAGGCATTATTGTTGCGAAGTCTCAATAGTTTCACTGTCGATTCGAACAACCGGAGGATTCATTACGACGAGTTGATTTGCATCGTCAACTTGGATCTCGAAACCTTGAAGTACAGGTACAATATCCGTTTGCTCGAGGAGAGACTTTTGTAGTGCCATCATTAGAGCGCCGATGGCTTGGCTTGATAGAGTATAATTCATTTTTTCTCCTTTTCTAAATTATCTAATTCTAAATGAAATGTTTTTATGAGGCCCAAAACAGCTGATATTTTGTAAATTCTTGTACTCATTTCAAAGATATCAGAATCAATACTATGATAAATACCTAAGCCTTCATTGTCAATTTTCTTAATTAAATCTTTGCATTTTTTCTCGAGCTCGAACAGCCAGTTTCTTAATTCTTTATTCTTTTCCACTGTAAATTCAAATTCAGTCATACTACCATCTAAATGTATCTTTATAATAATCTACTAACTTTTTGATTTCTTCATCAAAAATCTTTTTTGGCTTCCAGCCTAGCGATCTTAATTTATCATCATTGAGGGCATATCGAACATCTTGGCCTTCTCTTTTAAATCCAAGGTCAACATGATCAAGATAATTGCGATTATCTTCAAAAAAACATTCAATTATCTTTCTAACGGTTTCTTTGTTTTTTTGTTCAAATCCACCAGCAACATTATAAATTTCGTTATAAGTTCCTGATTCAATAATAGAAATTACAGCCTCTGCTGTATCATCAGAATGAAGCCAGTTTCTTACCGGCTCTCCTTCGTCATGAAGCCGTATTTTCTTTCCACGCTGAAGCATTTTGACAGAAACAGGAATTAATTTTTCTGGATATTGTCCTTCGCCATAATTGTTGGTAGGACGAAGAATGAGATATTTCATGTCATAAGTCCGAGCCCAAGCAAGAATAAACATATCTGCTGCCGCTTTCGAAGCAGAATAAGGATTGGATGGTTTGAGAATATCTGTCTCAATATGTTCGCCATCTACGATATCTCCGTAAACCTCGTCTGTACTAAAGTGAAAAAAGATTGGTTGATTATCGACGTTTCTTGGCTTCTTGCGTATTAGATCTAATAGGTTCTTTACGCCAACAACATTTGAGTGAATAAAATCATTAGATTCAATAATACTGTTGCCAACATGAGATTCGGCAGCAATATTAATAACATAATCACAGTCTGGAAGATAGGTGACATCTGCAATATCTTCTTCAAGAAAATCAAAGTTTTCATATTCACAGAATTCATAATAAGATTCCATGTTAGCAGCATATGTACATTTATCAATTCCGTATACTCTCCAGCCTTTTTGAAGACATTTGCGGGTCACATATGAGCCAATGAGGCCAAGACATCCTGTAATAACAACTAATTTCATTTATTCATCCTAAATATATTTTGCATTTGTATAATCTTTTTGAAAATCCATAATTTTAAGAACTTCAACAATCTCATTAACACCCTCTTCTAGGGTAACCTTAGTTTTAAAACCGAGTTTACCAATTTTGTCGTAACTAACAATGTAGTTTCTTTTATCGGCATCCTCTCCAATTTCCTCAAAATGAACGAATGCACCCGTTTTATCAACAATCATTTGGCAAACTTCTTGTTTACTATGATTCATTGATTCGTGACCAACATTATACACATTGTTAACCATCTTATCAATATTATTGATTGCAAATACAAATGAATCTGCAATGTCTGATACATGTATAAAAGTTCTCATAAAATGCTTTTCATACACAACAATATAACCATCTTTTACACATTTATTAGAAAAATCGTTGACTAGCAAATCCATTCTCATTCTTGGAGAAGTACCAAATGCAGTAGCAAATCGATAAGCAACCACATTACCTCTTTCTAGCAAAATTCTTTCTGCCTCTGTTTTTGTTTCACCATAAAGGCTAAGTGGATTAAGCGGACTTTCTTCAGTGCATATGTCTTTGACAGTTCCATAATTACTTCCTGTTGATCCATAAAGGATTATCTGATCATCCGTACATGCATTAATAAGGTTAATTGTTCCCTGAACATTGATATCTTTTGCTGCTTGAGGATTAAGTCTGCACGCCGGAAAACCAACAATGGCCGCTAGGTGAATAATAACATCCTTTCCTTTAACTGCTTGTTCTAGGGCTTCTTGATCTCGAATATCGCCCTTAATAAAACTAAAATTTTTATTCTTAAAGAAAGGAATAATGGGATTGCCACCATGAAGCAAAATATCAAAAATTGTAACTTCATGTCCTTCTTCTAATAATTTTGGAATTAATGTGGTGCCGATAAAACCTGCGCCACCTGTAACTAATATTTTCATCTTTCTATATCTCCTTTAATCCATTGATAAAACATAACCCAATCGCTTAACTTTGCTTTTATTGGGTCACTAAATGCTGCTGGTTCGTTTTTTTCAAAAAAGTAATGCCCTGACCAAGCAAACGGGTATACAACAAAAGGAAAGCCCAATAATAACCATAAATTAATTTTTACAGCAGCAATTATATATATTATTGTCGCTATTTGTCCCAGGACATGCAACCTACGACACCAAAGATTTTGATGTAATGTTAAGTAGTACTTATAGTATTTTTGAAAACTCATCTATAAATCCTTCTAAAATATCAAGTTCTTCATCAGTAATCAAGTGATTGTTGCCAATAAAAAATCCATTATTGTGAAGAAAATCCACATTTGGAAGCCATTCAATTTCAATTGAATAATTTTTCAAAAATGGTTGCTTTAATAGATTACCACTACATAGCGGTCTGGTTTCAACATCTCTTACGTTCAGAAATGATTCTAACAAATCTTTTTGTTCTTTTGTCTTACAAATGAACGGAAGACAAAAACTACTATTACCATCTGAACTCGGAATATGAAATGAATCATATTTACCAATCATTTTAAGAAACCGATCATAAACTTCTTGTCTTCTGTTAATTGCATCATCAAGCCCTTCTAGTTGAGATTGACCCAAAACAGCATTAAGTTCCATACTTCTAAAATTAAAGCCATCAGTAATGAACAAGAATTGTGGATGAATATCTGGGTATGCTTTTTTATACTCTTCGTATTTTTCAGGCAATGATTCTCTTGCCATTCCATGGCTTCTTTTCATTTTCAATATATTGTATAGTTCAAGATCATCAGTACAAACGAATCCACCCTCTACAGTTGTCATATGATGACCAAAATAAAAACTAAATGTAGAACCCTCTGATAGTGTTCCAGTTGTTTTACCTTTATATTTGGCACCATGTGATTCACAAACATCTTCTATGTAAATAATGTCAGGAAATATTTTTCTATATTCATCCATATCGGCTGCGATACCAAACAAATGAGTAATAAAAGCCATCTTAATATCCGGATGCTTTTCTTTTAAATACTTTAAGTGTTTAAGATCAAATCCAAAATTACTTTTATCAACATCGCAAAAAATAGGCTGCATTCCTAGTTGAATAATTGGAGAAATATTGGTAACCCAAGTCATTGCTGGAACCAAAACTTTATCACCATCTTTTAAACCATATTTCTCTTTAATTGCTGAAACTAAAAGTAGATTCGCTGTCGATCCAGAAGAAACAAATAAAGAATATTTGCAACCTAACCAATCACTCCATTGTCTTTCAAATTCCTTCACTTGAGGACCATTTGTAAAGCGATTGGTATTCATGATAAAATCAACCATTCTTTTTTTATCTTTTTCTGTAATACAATCTTTCATAAGTGGCCAAAACATTAAACACCTCTCTCTTTAATTTTGTTATAAACCTTCACTACGCCATCTGAAAATTCAGTGAATTTAAAATCAGCGATATTATTAAGCATTTTTAAGTTACTTACATCTTTCCTGAACTGTCCATCAGGTTTTGTACTATCATACTCAATGGTCCAATCTTTTTTATTTAACGCATCAAGTGTCATACGTGCCATTTGATCAATGGAATAATTTTGATTTGTTGGTGCAACATTAAATGACTCTTTAATATCATTATCCATAACCAATTTTATTACTTTGGCTAGGTCTCCAGAATACATAAATTGCCTTAATGGCGTACCTGAGCCGAATAGCGTAATACTTTTTTCATTATTGTTTTCTGCTGTAATAATTTTATTTATCAAGGCAGTAACAAAATGCATTTTATCAGAATCATCAAAATTATCATACTCTCCATATAGGTTACATGGAATCAAATAATTATAATCACAGCCTAACTGTTGATTATAAGCGTCAATTTGTACTGCCATGCATCTCTTAGTATACGCGTAACTAAAATTTGCTTGAGCAGGTGGGCCTTTATGAACATCTTCCTCTGTTAAAGGATAAGTTTCTACAACATTTGGATACATGCAGGTTGACAAAATTGAAAGAAATTTATTTACTTTATTATCTCTCGCAGCCTTTAAGACATTTGTGTTCATTGCGATATTAAGATCATAAAAATCAGCAGGAAACTTCATGTTTTGCAAAATACCGCCAACTTTAGCAGCCAAATGAATAACTGCTGTTGGTTGATATTTTTTCATCAATAGATCGACTTCTTTGTAAGATGTTAAATCACAATCGGCGCTTGATAAATAAATATAATCCGGGGCGATATCTTGTAAATGCCTACCTACCATTCCAGATCCACCAGTCACTAGTACAGTCATTAGTCTCTAACCTCATATATAAAGAGATCATCATAATCAAAGCGCAATTGATCTATTACTGGTTTTGTCTCACGAATTACAACATTGAAGCCTTTTTTTGCTATGGCAACAGCGAAGGCTAATTGTTGTGATTCTTCAAGTATTACAGTGCCGGGCTTATAAGTAACAGTTTCAATTATGACGTCTTCATCTATAGAGTTATTTTTAACAAATTGTTCTACTTGAAAATCCAAATGTATTTTATTCATATTGTCAGTTGCAACACTAATAGGCGCAGGTCTACCAACATCATTTGCAAAAATTGCAAGGGCTCTATTATCTCTTGGAAAACATGGACCACCATATCCAAAGCCATAATTAATATATTTTAGTCCTACCCGTGAATCAGATCCAATGGCATGAAGTATATTATGTGCAGGCAAATCATTAGCAGCAGCAATATCGCCAATCATGTTAGCAAAAGAAATCTTTGTAGTTAGAAAGCAATTCAAAGAAATTTTACATATTTCCGCCTCTGTCCGAGACATTCTGCAAATCCTAGGATTACTATTAGTCATTCTAATATACGCTTCTTCTAGCAAATCCCCTGCTTCTTTATTGCCTTCGCCAATTAGAACCATATCCGGACTTAACTGGTCTCTTAAAATCGTTCCCTGTGCGATAAACTCAGGATTGTATGTTACAATGTAACCGTAATCTTTAAGCGCTTCCTGTACAGTATCACAATACGTTGGCATAGTAGTGCAGCAAACAACAAAATGCTTGTTGTTTTGTACACCAAGTTTCTTAATGTTTTCTATTACAGACTCAACTTGTGTATGATCATATCTTCCATTTTCTAATGATGGGGTCGCAACAACGACAAAAATAAGATCAGAATGATCAACAGTTTCTTTTAAGTCGGTAGTAGCCTTAAAATTGACAGATTTGGCTAGGTAATTTTCTACATTTTGCTCTGGACTTTTAAGTGTCTTATTATTTATTGAATCAACATAATTTTGATTAATATCAAGTCCTACGACATTATAACCGGCACGCTCAAGTGTTAACGCAAAACACAGACCAAGTTTGCCAATCCCAATTACAGAAACATTATTCATTGTTGTTCTCCAATACTAGATAATTTAAAAACTGGTATCGGTTCCATTTTGTGCTTATTACTATTGTGAAATTTATTATATATTTCTAATACTTCTTGTTCTCGTGCTGACAGATCAACATCTTTTTCAGATGCTAAATACTCCATAGCCCATTCTAATTCTTCATACGAAGCACCAATCTGTTCTTCATCAGTTCTAGAATCTTCCCACAAACCGTCAGTTGGTGGAGCCTCAATAATCTCATTCGGAATGCCCAGATGAGCCGCTAAATTACGAACTTGAGTTTTTGTAAGATCAGCAATAGGGCTTATGTCCACACCGCCGTCGCCGTATTTAGTATAGAACCCGACACCAAAATCCTCTACTTTGTTTCCTGTTCCAACTACCAAAGCACTGTTAGATCCGGCTATATAATACAAAGTAACCATTCGCAACCTAGATTTACAATTAGCATCAGCAAGTTTGTTATCAAACTGCTGAACAGCCATCTGGTTCTTGAACAAATTATATACATCACTAAGTTCAATGTATCTCTTTTCTACATTAGAGAAATTATTTGTCAACCAATTACATTGCAAATTCGACAAATTAGTATTTTCGTCTTTTGAATTAATTGGCATATTTATCACTACAGTTTTAAGGCCTGTCAAAGAACACAAAGTCGATACAACCGCTGAATCAATTCCTCCTGATACACCTACAACCAAGCAATTAAGACCACTGTTGTCTGCATAATTTTTGATCCAAGAGACAATCTCGTCTTTTATTAGATTCATATAAGTCTCCAAGTT
>Ga0208160_1001369_pt1 | contig 10368 bp, 11 predicted proteins | sample CB_VirMetaG_FD_184536 | JGI IMG/M metagenome (GOLD analysis project Ga0208160, IMG submission 184536) | Freshwater to marine saline gradient viral communities from Chesapeake Bay - CB_1504_1 Viral MetaG (SPAdes) (version 4) | ecosystem: Environmental > Aquatic > Marine > Coastal | place: USA... | reverse complement strand
AGTCGCTACCATTGACAACACTAACATCTTTTACAAACTGGTGCGTAATGCCACAATACCAGCAGCAGTCACGGCAGGTTCAAATGGTCCGCAACCTTGGCTGGACCATCCAGACCCAAACGGATTTACACAATACCAAACCTATATTGCTCCAACCAACATCACAGTGGCCAATCACGGCCAGGTGCTTGACAGTGGGTTCGTTATCGCAGGTGGTGGTGGCACGGGTGTCCAGTTGGACGCAAAAACAGCGTACCAAATCGGTAGGAGCAGTTTAGGAACAGTCAGTGATGTATTCACCATCCTGTGTGCTTCAAACGGCACAGGTAAAGACGCACTAGCATCTATGACTTGGATCGAACAGCGTTAATTATAGACGTTAGAGTAAAAAGGTAGTATAATACACAGATGTTTCTAGGTATACTTACATTACTAGTCGCCCTCTGTATCTCAGGTATTGCGGCTTATTATAGCATCATTGGTTTGACTGCGATTTTCGCAGCAGCCTTCTTGCCTATTGTTCTCATGGGCAGTGTGCTAGAAGTTGGTAAGATCCTAACAACTGTATGGCTACACCAAAACTGGCATCGCGCACCAAAAATAATACGCACGTACCTAACCACAGCGGTTATAGTACTCATGTTTATTACAAGTATGGGTGTGTTTGGATTCTTAAGTAAAAGTCATATTGAACAAAGCGCAGTAGGCACTGAGCAACTTGCACAAGCCAACGTTATTAATGATAAAATCTCTAGAAGCGAAGCAAAAATAAATCGCTGGAAGGAAGATATACAGCGTTTGAGTGATGGAAACACATCCAGCCGTGTTGACGCTCTTATTTCCAGAGAGCAACAACGTATTAAAGATGCCGCCGATCAATTACAACCACAAATAGATGCAGAAAACGCAAAAATATCACGGTTTAGGGAACAGGCACAACGAGAAATAGATCAACAAAATAAAAGACTGGATGATGCCCGTAGTAGAACCAATGATGATGTTAAACTAGCGCAACAAAAATTAGCACAGTTGGATAAGGATGTTGAAGCTTACACTAAAAAGGGCGTGATAGAAGGAACATTTAGCAATGATGATCTTGTTGCGAAAGGTGCCGAGCTCAGACTTAATCAAAAACCTCAGCGGGACGCTATACAAAAAGACATTGATAAGGCTAGAGCCAATGAATTAGGTGTAGCAAATAAAGTACAACAGGAAATATCAAAGATTAACGATAAGCTTTCAGAGCAAATTAAACAGGTTGAGAGAAACATTACCCAGTTAAGGCAATCAATAAAACCTATAGTAAATAGTGTCAATGCTAATATAGCAAAATATACCAACGATACTAACAATGTAAATAAGAATATTGATAAAAAAATAAAAGAGCTAGAAGAAAACATTAATAGCGAACAGCCAATCATAGACAAACTCAGAGAAGATAAATTTGTATTTGAGAAAAATTATCGCAAGTTTGAAGCGGAAGTTGGTCCAGTAAAATATATTGCTGAATTAATTTATGGTCAAGCAGATCATAATTTATTAGAAGCGGCAGTTCGCTGGGTGATAATTATTATAGTAGCAGTTTTTGATCCGTTGGCTGTTTGCTTGGTGCTAGCAGGTACAATGACTATAACCTGGTGGCGCACAGAAAAAAATAAAAAGACCAGTGGCAACTTGGACACAAATGTATCAAAAATTGTTGAGGTAAAAACACAACCAGATCCAAGAGTAGAGGAACTTGAAATGGAACTCAAAAAACATAATGAGATTTTAGATGAACTAGAAAAATTACTGGACAGTAATCTAGGCAACGTAAATCCATTGGAATATCAAAAACTACAGGACGAGTATGCTGCCCTGCTAAGTGAAAGAACAGAATTAGAAGCGCAACTTGTTACGCAAAAAGAGCAGACCGAGTTGTTGGTAGACAAGGTAGTAGAAACAGAATCTGAACGCGATAATTATAAGAAAAAAATAGATGAACTGAGTACCGGAGTAGAAGGCTTTACTGCCAGAATAGAAGAATTACTAAAGCGTATTACCGAACTTGAAACCGAAGTTGAGCGCAGAGACGCTGTTGTTATTAAAATGGCGGAAAAATACCAGCTGGTTGAAAAAGATGAATTTGGTGAAGACTTGATTGCAGAGGCCACAGAAAAAACAAAAAAATAAGAAAGGTTGCTGTAAAGTCGGCGCCTGCCAGTAACCTTAATATTTCCAGTGGTGCTAATGTAAACTTTGGAACTTGGTTTCCTACTAATCCAGAAAAGTCTGATTTATTTGTTAGGGTAGACATCTTACCAAACAAGCTCTACAGATATACCGGAGATCGTTGGATAGAAATTCCCAAGGATAATACCACTAGTTATATTGGAAACAGAGAATATATTCTCTATCTTGCGGATCAAATAAATCAAGGTAAAATTGAACTTGAAGATCTAAATGATGGGGAAAGGGAAGAATTAGCAAAAATCTTAAAAGATGAACAAAATAACAGTAGTAACCGAACCTGATTTTTATTTTATGGATCAGCCTACCATACTCAGTGTTGGCGTACCTGCTAGCAATGAAAATATATGTAGGTTTTTGGAAAAATTAGATTTTGACTTAACCATCTATATAGCCAATGAAAACAGCAGTGCTCATTGGTTGCTGAATGCTTTACATAATTCTAATGTTGTATTATTAGATACCAACGTTAATAAATTTATAACGGGTTTATTAATTGACAAAACAAAAACATATTACTATAATAATAAAGTAGATTATAGTTTTATAAACATTCAATATATAGAAGATCCTGTGGGATTTTTAATTGAATGGATCAAATCCAAAGAGGAATAAATGGATAATAATTTTAAAAAACGTGGATTTTACGTAGAAGTTCACAACAACAATATTACTAAAGCCTGGCGTAAACTAAAGAAAATGGTTCAAGATGATGGTCTTTTAAACGAACTAAGAGATCGCGAGCGTTATACTAAACCCAGTGAACTAAAGCGTAGAGCAAAAGCTCTTGCCCGCAAACGCTGGTTAAGGAAAAAGGCTGAAATAGAAAGTAATTTTTACGGCTGAACCGTTGACAGTTTTTATACTAGACGTGTATAATACTTGTATAAATAAGGATAGAAGATGCCGATGGTCGGGTCTTCGTAAAATGTAAATTCTTGCTTAATAAAGGAGAAATGCAATGAATACTCTTACAACTTTTGACATCCCCACTTTAAATAGAAACTTTATTGGTATCGATCGTTTACTCGATCGTATGCTGGTGAACGGACAGACCACTGAAGGGTATCCACCCTATAATGTGGTTAAACTTGACAATGATAACTTTGAAATTGAACTTGCTGTTGCAGGATTTGGTAAAAAGGACATCAATGTAACTGTTCATAACGGCGTACTCACTGTAGAAGGCAGCACCGATGCTGATGAATCTAAGCGTGAATACCTACATAAAGGCATTAGCAGCCGTAAGTTTCGTCGTAGTTTTAATCTCGCTGATCATGTGGAAGTTAAAACCGCAACTGTACAGGATGGTATTCTCAGCATTGTGCTGGAACGCCAGGTACCTGAAGAGCTAAAACCTCGTCAGATTCCTGTAAAATTTGTGTAAATATATGTGTGGGGGGAGAGCAATTTCCCCCCGCCTACACCGGAGTTAAAAATGACAGAGCAAACTAAAACTAACCTAAACATTCGTCCTGTACTAGACATTGAACCTCCCAAAGATTATAAGGTTATCTATCTAAATGATAGTGTAACAACCTTTGAGTTTGTTTGCGAAAGTTTAGAAGAAGTATTTGAGTATTCTGATCAAGCCGCCCGCGACAAGTCAACAGAGATACATGAGAAAGGCTCTGGTGTTGTTGCTGTGCTGCCTTTTGAAATAGCCGAGCAAAAAGGCGTAGAAGTGCTGGTACAAGCACGTAATCATGGTTATCCCTTGGAAGTTAAATTAGAACAAGAATAACTTGACTAATCTCTAAAATCTAAATACAATAGTAATATGAGAATAGAAAACGAATCTAAGTTAGATTATTCTAACGTACTACTGCGGCCAAAGCGCAGTACACTAAGCAGTCGACGCGAGGTTGATTTGGAACGTAAATTTACCTTTCGTAACTATCAGCCAGACTTTCCGGAAAACACAGAAGAGTATCATTATAGAGGTATTCCTATTATTGCCGCTAACATGGATGGTGTTGGCACCTGGGATATGAATGATGTTCTTTGTAGACAAGGCATGCTCACCGCGGTTGTTAAACATTACAATATTTCTAGTTTGGTGGAACATTTTAACCATCCTGGCAGTGACTACGCTGTTTATAGCATGGGTGTCTCTGAAGATGATCTAGCGAAGTTTAGAGCAGTAAATGTTGGCAGTGTAATTAAATACGTTTGTATTGACGTTGCCAATGGTTACAGTGAAAGATTTATAGACTTTGTTCAAGCATTTAGGCAGGAATTTCCACATAAAGTAATTATAGCAGGCAATGTCGTTACCGGTGATGTGACAGAAGAACTTATCCTCAAAGGAGCAGATATTGTCAAAGTTGGTATCGGTCCTGGTAGCGTGTGTACCACTCGTATTAAAACTGGTGTTGGTTACCCTCAGTTATCTGCGGTTATGGAATGCGCCGACGCTGCTCATGGCCTAGGTGGACATATTATCGCTGATGGTGGCTGTACTTGTCCTGGCGATGTTGCTAAGGCTTTTGCTGCTGGAGCAGACTTTGTCATGCTTGGTGGGATGCTAGCAGGACACGACGAAGGTGGTGGTGATGTTATTAGTAAAATGTACATCACTGACGAACTAGATTCAAATGGCAATCGTCTAATAGAAGAACGACAATTTGTTGAATTTTATGGCATGAGCAGCAAGGCCGCCAATGATAAACACAGTGGCGGATTAAAAGAATATCGTAGCAGTGAAGGCAGGGAGGTGCTTATACCCTACAAGGGATCAGTTGAGGATACCCTACAAGATTTATTAGGTGGTTTACGCAGTGCCTGCACCTATGTTGGCGCCAGGCGTTTAAAAGATTTAACCAAGTGTGCTACATTTATAAGATGCAGCGACACGCATAATAGGGTGTATGAATGAGTTTATCAAATGTGTTTCCGGAGATAGTGGAATATTTTAATGTTTAATCCAAATAGTAACCCATGGCTAGTCAAAGATTTAAAATTTGATGGTGATCCTGTTGCTTGTTCCTGGCATTTGCATAGAACAAATGCTGTGCCGGAAAATTTTCGTACGGTGCTTGAAAGAATTACGGAAGAAGATCGAGAGACCGCTGTTAAAATTCGAAATCATTTTAGGGGAAAACTGTTATTGCTACAACTTGGTAATAAGCCTTTAACGAGATATAGATCTGAACTCTTGAAGTTTTTAACAAAAAACAGTGCCTATGCCCAGGAAGAAATTGGGATGATTATGAGTCTGCCAATGTTGTATGAAGAAGATCTGCTGTTAGATAGTTTAAAGGAAAACTACAACAATACACCTTGGAAAAACAGTGAAGTATATAACCAATCGGTAGAGAGAACATTAAATTTTATCAATAGTCATACTAAGAAAAGTCAAAAATATAGCCGTAGCAGATTTAGTAGTAGAACTAAGTTTACTTGTAATTGGTTGCATGATGAAAACGATAGACTATACTTAATTGAAACTGAAGATCAGTGTCCTTACCGTATGTTTTGGCAGGATATTATTAAGAAACCTTTTACGATAGTTGGAAAACCAATAAAAAATCATAGCAGGGATGATCTTTACTATTATGAACTACACGATTGGTTTATTTTGAATAAATAACTACATGTTATTACACGAATTATTTGCATCAAACGTCGTAGAAGCCAAAGGCATTTTTGGCCGTAATCATAATGATAAATGGGTAGATTCGGATGGTGTTGAATGGAACTTTATTCAAGTAGAATCTATTCCATCCGCACAAGAAAACAATGGTCAATTTGAATCTACCACAGCAAGAGACGAGTGGGTTGCTAATTTTGAAAAAGACAATTCTACTAGCATTGAATGGACTAATGCTCCTAATGCTGGAATGCTTGCTGTTGGCATACTAACAGTACAAAACAGCGATGGTCAACAAAAGTTTATCGGCAGATATTTTAAACAAACAAGCACTAATTTAATGGGTAGTTGGAAGAATGATCAATTACCCAGTGGAATGAAATTAACAACAAGCGCCGGTTCCAAAAAACTAGATGCTGGGTTAGATCCGCAAAATCTAATAGGCAACGAAAATCAATATAAAGGTGCAGAGAGTATTATTAACACAGTTAATAATAACCTAGAAGGCAATCCACACCAGACAGTATTAGTAGAGGCATTGAACATGGCAGCATCCGGGCAATTACCACAATTTCCTGGTATGGCAGAACAAATTCCTGTACTCAGAGATTACTTTGGTGAAATAATGGGACCACTGGCAATGATGGGCGGATTGGTTACCGGAGATGCTGACCAGGCAAGACAGGACCTCGCTGACGGCGCAGAATGGAAAGACCTATCAATTTTCTGGCCACAGAGCATGAATTATAACCTAGTTGATAGCATTTTTATTGCACCTGATGGCAAAGAAATTGGTATTAGTAGTAAAGGTGGCAAAGGAGCCGCTGCTAGTGCTAAAAATCTGTATGATGCATTAAAGAAAAACAAAAATAATAAAGAACTTATGGACAACACAAAGTTTGTTGGTGAAATTGTAACCATTATTCAGGAAAATTCAGCACAACTTGGACCATTGCTACTTGCTAAAAAGTTTAATCTTATTACAGATAATATTATAAAAGAATCAGCAGATTTAATTAACCGAGGTGAAACCAATCTTAATAATGTAAGTGATGAAGCAAAAAAATTACTAGCACCATATGCTTGGAAGCAGGAAGTTCAAGGGTTTAATGTTGGATTTGCTTTAATTAGTGCAGTAGCAAAACAAGTAGCAGAGGTAATTAATAAGAATCCAGAATTCAGTAACCAGGCACTGAAATTATTAAACACAGCCAGTATTATTCAACTTTATACTAAAATGGGAAGTAAAGGAACTACTGCTAGAGTTAATGATTTAAATGCCGTATATCCGCCTAACTTCCAAGGTAGAATTATTTTAGATGGCGGGAAAAACTATTACAGCTCACGGATTGGCGGTAAGTTAGCATTTAAGTTTGTATAGCTAGTACTTTTACACATACCAGACTATACCTCATTGCAACATTTTTTTTATTGATATCCTATAAATAATATTATACTATAAAGTATAGCATAACGCATGCTCCAAAAGCGCGACGCCGGAAAAGACCGGGGTATTGCTTTCCTCAAGCACACACACATACGGAGAATAAAATGTTAACTTTTTTTAAAGCATTCTGCGATGCTATTATGTTTTCACACGCGCAGTACAATCCAAGCTTACATAGTTACTATATTACTGAGTTTGGTAAAATCGAAGGCGAGCGTCTTTATGCCCAGCATATGACAACCGCACGTAAAGCTGTCAAAGGAGCAAATTAATGAATGCTCAGTTGACATGGTTTGATAAATTAATTGCCTATTTTGAACGGGTAGGCATGGCAAGAGTTCGTCGAGAAATATCGTACTATAATAATAGTCATAGACAAGCGATTAAAAAATTCAGTGATGAACGTTAATGAAAATGCCCCTTACGGGGCATTTTTATTTTGTCATAACGTTAAGTGGATTATTTAATGCTTTGTTAATCTTGTCATCAACATCTTTACTTAATTTTTTAATATCTTCGTCAGTCTGACGTTTAAAATCTCTCATGTCTTTTTCTAGCATACGGTTGGTATCTTTTGTGCTACGTTCAACGTTTTCTACTATTCCTTCGAGTTTTCTAAGATCATTTTTTAAATCATTTTTAATGTCTCTTGTATAGTCAGTGGATTCATTAACAGTTGTTCTAACTGTTTCCATTTCCTTTTTAATAACTTCTAGTCTTTTATCAAACCCACTTAGATCTGGTGCTACGTATTTTTGGATTTGCGCTTTCATATCTTGGTAATCCTTCCAAAACTCGAATGCCGCATAAAGTCCGCCGCCTAGTGTGCTAAGGGCGGTAATCAGTAAAAATATTTTACCTCCCCTAAATTTTACACCAGCAAATTCTACTTCTGTTTTGTCGTCTGACATATTAATTATCCTTTATCTTATATTGTTCATTAATCATTCTCTCGTGAATAATATCTTGCGCTTGATTGAAAATAACCGAATAAGGATCCTTTAAACTATCCATATTGTAAATGTCTTTAGATTCATACCACTGACTAGCATCTGATAATTTAGCTTGATCCTTTGTTGGATCACTTGCTAGTGCTACCATTACAGCTAGTCTTGTAGTATCTGCTTGACCAAATGACTCGTTAGCCTTATTCATAAGGTCTGTCATAATTTGTTGAGCAATTGCTTCTTTGGCTTCTTTTTTATCAGATTCTGATTTATTCTCGGACTTTGAATCTGATTTGCTATCTGATTTATTTTCTGCCGTCTTTGACTCACTCTTAGTCTCAGACTTTGATTCTGTTTTTGCTTCTGTCTTGGCTTCGGTCTTGGGCTCACTGCCAGCACTCTTAATCTCTGCTGTGGCTGCGCTTGCTTCGCTACTTTCTTTTGGGCTATCAACACTGGCAGTCTGCATTGGTTCCATCTGACTCTCTACCTTTGGTTCAGATGGTGTAGTACTCACAGTAAATGTGCCAAGTGTTTGTGTGGAACCAGAACCAGAATCACCGTCCGATCCGCTGGGTGAAGTCGTCATTGTTACACTTGCTGTACCGTTTCCATTATCAGTTATGTTTGCTGAAAATGTACTTACGGTTTCAGTGCCTGATCCACCACTACCTTGAACTTCAATTGTCATTGAAGAAGTACTTGTATCAGTGGTAGATGATGGATTGTATGATGTTATCGTTTCTTCTTCGGTTGTAGATAGGACGGTCTGTATAGAGTTAATTACTTCCTGTGTTATCTGATTGACAACAAATTGTGTTACATCATAGCTAGCTGTAAGATATGGATCCCTCATAATTGGACCATATTGTCCAGCCCAGTATCCTACATCATATCCATAGAAATAAGCTCTTGCTGAAATATTAGAGAAATCACTATTAGCGCCTATAGTATTTGATAGTTGATCCAATCCGGATTGGGGTACTGAGTATGAATAGGCTGTATAATTTGTGCTTGTTACATTCCATGTGTTTGACTGCCAAGATATTGTGTTGCCTGTTGACGTATTTGTTAGTGCTATTTTGATGTAGAATTGGTCATAATTACAACAACCATTATAATATGCTTTGACATCAGCACCAGCAGTTACACCAGTCAATGATCCTCCCTCGCCAACGAAACTGTCTAGGGTTCCATTTGACCCCCAGCTAACAGACCCCCAAACATAAGTGTATTGATGGCAATTGAATCCGTTTGTAGAATCAGCGCAGTTATAAGAACGAATTCCACTGCCAACATTATCCTGCTGTCTATATACTCCTGGTGAAATCATATTTGCAGAGGTATAACTTGTTGTTACTGGTGTCGTTGTTGTAGTAGTGACTGTTCCTGCCACGTCTTCAGTAACAGTCTCTGTATACGTATATGTGTTGACTGTTTCCATTGTATCACCATATACGATGGTCTCAGTACCAGAAAGTGTCTCTGTTACAGTAACACCAGTGACTGTGCCACCACTTGGTCCAGTACCGCCTACGGTGTATTGTTGAGTATATGCATTAGAATATGAGGGGTATACCAAAGAAAAGAGCACCAACAGAAATGCCGATACCAATGACATGCCAGACGCTGACACCATCGCCTTCAATTTCATGTTTATCAGAGTCAGCGTAATCATCGACTAGTTGTTCTCCTGCGGAAAAGGGTAGTCGTCGTTCTTTTTATCCTCCGAGCCTTCCCTGCTTGAGACCATTAGTTTTGACCCAGATGGAACGTCTTTTGGATTCTCTTGCCATGCTTTCAATGCATCGTTTCCAATCTTCCCTCTATATGGGCATGGAGTTCCTGCCATAAGCATAGAATCAAATATTCTTGCGTCTTGGCAGAGTGTTGATACTGCCGCTACCTTCATACCCATACCGTATAATGAACGTGCAAGTTTAAGTCTTTCGCAGTTCTCGTCCGTAACTGTTATGCCTGATGCAATGCCAAGAATCTGTGTCTGCACACCAGCACTATATGCACTCTTACAAACATCATTATTATTGATTACTACGCTCGGCGCAGCAGCGGTGGGCGGGGTTTTATCTACAGTAACTGTATTTGTACCTGTAACAGTAGATGTAACTGTATTTGTTTGGGCTGCGGCTGTC
>Ga0208160_1001368_pt1 | contig 10369 bp, 28 predicted proteins | sample CB_VirMetaG_FD_184536 | JGI IMG/M metagenome (GOLD analysis project Ga0208160, IMG submission 184536) | Freshwater to marine saline gradient viral communities from Chesapeake Bay - CB_1504_1 Viral MetaG (SPAdes) (version 4) | ecosystem: Environmental > Aquatic > Marine > Coastal | place: USA... | reverse complement strand
AATTAGTAGATACTTTTGATATTGGTATAATTTTATTTCGCTTAAATCTTCTGGTATGTTTAACTTCATTAACCTATTTTTATACTAAACAAATCACTACTGTTTTTGTATAAAGCAAAAAAAAACCCTATGTTTCCATAGAGCCTTTCAAATCAAGATAAAAAAATTATAAACCTTTCGCTATTAATCTATATAATTCTAGTATTTTAATTGTTAACTTTTCATCTTGTTCATAAGTTCCTTTTCCTTCAACTTGCTTATAACCATAATCTACTAACAATTTAACCTTTGCTTTTGCTTTATTACTTCCGTTTGTTAATGGCTTGGGGTATATGGTTATACCTGCTTTAACACATTTATTGAAGTTTATAGCATCTTGTTTACTTACCAAAGAAGCCATAGGTTTAACGATAATACTAAAATTGAAGATACTATTGCAATCACAACTCTAGTTGTGTAAGGGTTCTTATTTACTTTCATTTCTTCAGCAGTATAAACCTCTATTCTATTTCCTTTTTGATTTATTGTTAATCCAGTTGATGTTTTCATATTAATTAATTTTAAGTTCGTTAAACATTTGTATTTGTGCTTTTGTTATTTCTAAATCTATTTGCGCTCTTAATATTTTAATCTTATCTTGTATTAAAATGTTATTAGTTGTGCTGAAATAATCTTCTAAAAAGTTAAGTGTATTTTCCATTTTATGCTTGTTTTTTAAAAAGTTGCGTTATCAGATGTTATCTACAAGTTTCTTCTGGCTCGTGTTTCTTTACAAACTCATAGAATTTACACAACGCTTTTTCATATCTATTTTTAGCAGTGCTATTTGCAAATGAAGTAGGTGCTAAATCAAAGAACTCAGCTATCTTGGTATTTGATAGCTGTAATTCTTTTTTTAGTTGTTTTATCTGTATCCTTTTACAATCCATTCTTTAGCTTCTTTTATTAGTTCATTTCTTTTTGTTAAGCATTTTTTACAAACACTATCATTATTAATCTTATATAGGTCGTTAAAATCTCTAAGTGAAAACTTATACATTTGTTCGTGACCACAAGACGCTAAATTTGAGTTTGATTTTCTTATATATATTCTTTTTGTTTCGTGGTTTACTACTACCTTGCTTCTGTGTAAATGTTCTTTTTGTGAATGTTTCATAATATTTAACTTTTTAATTATACACAAATATAAGTATAAACTTATTACTACACAACTAAAAAAAGAATTATTTTAAGTTTTTGCTTAATTTTAACATTTCTTTAACATTTACCATATATTATAATTCCCTTTATGTGGGTTTTCTAATTGTGACGTTATAGAATAACGTGCTGCATCTATGCAATGATTAAAAGCGTCAATAGGTTTATTTAGTTTAACACCCTCCCTGTCTTTCATCCATATATAATTCTGCAATTCGTGTATAAGATTATGACTTCTTGATGTTATATAAATTTCATTTTGGTTTATTAAGTTAATACCATAAACAATACTGTCTTTTCCTTTTTTAACAGGTAACACTAAATGGCCATAGCTTGATAATTCTGCTATTGATTTTGGTTCAGCACTATCTGCATAAATCATTTCTTTTATTTCATTGCTTTTTAATAGGTTGCTAATGTCACTATTTAGCAAACCTTTTTTATAAATAATTTCGTCAAAGATATAAGAGTTATTATACTTATATAAAGCTACTAATGTTGTTGGGTCATTTATATACCCAAAATCCATACCCAGACATAACAACCTCGCATCTTCTGGTAATGTATTTATCTCTTTCCAGTCAGGAATACAAGCACCTTCAAGACTTCCAATTTGACCAAGTCCATAAACGTTCCACCAATTGGACCAATAAGAACTACTTTCAGCTTTTACCTTTGCAGCTTCAATGTCTTTTATAATTGTATCTGGCAACGCTTCATTGTCTTTATATGTTAATGTAATGTAATCTACATCTTCTTGACCTACTAATTCTGTATGCGCCCAAAATGAATTTGTAGGATTAAAATCTATCCATATATCGCCACTCGTTCTAATAGCTAATTGATTGTAACTTTCAAAATAAACATTGTTAGCTTCATTAACATATAATACGTTACGCCTAGCACCTCTTAATTTATCTTCTTGGTCAATGCTAAAGAACTCAATGTAACTACCATTACTAAATGTATATTTTAAAGTCGACTTATTAAATTGATAATCTTTGTATCTGCCTGTCATTAACATAATCTTTAAGAAGTCTTTTAACGCACCTCTACGTAAATGCGGTATGCTTTCACTAACTACACTAATCTCTAAATTCGGTTGCCTTAACGCTTTGTCTATTAATATTGGTAATATGCCAAATGTCTTACCTGCTGACGTTCCACCTTGTATGACACGCTTACGTTTCTTTAACGCATAAAGTTTCTTAATAGCAGTTGTTACTATAAAATTACTCATTTAAATACCTATTAATTGTTACCCTATGCACACCTATCATATAAGACAAAGTATCATCTGTTATATGTGGTATTAATTTTTTAATACGTTTAGTTTTTTCTTTATTTTTTAAATAATCTAATTTACATATTTCAAATGCTCTGTACATATTTAAAGCATCTCCTTTTAAAGTATTATAAACCTTTATTTCTTTACGCTCTATTAGTTCTTTAGACCAACAAGCAATCCAATATTTTAACACGCTATAAGGTTTTGCAAAAGTATCATAATAAAATACAGTTCTTCTTGTCCATACGTTATTCATTTTATTTTCCCATACATAGTTATAACCATCATAAATAATTCTATGATTGTTTATATCGCATAATTGTTCTAATTCACTATCTGTCCAACTTGTTTTATGTTTCTTCATATATATTTTTTTAAAAATGTTACACTGATAAAAAACAAATGTAACAATAATTAACTGTAAATGATTATATTTTAATTATTTAATATTTGTTACTATATAAGTGTATATTAATTCAAGTTTTTATACGCTTTATTTGAGTGTTGTTTATACTTCTTTTTATTCTTTAATTTTTTAATATCTTGTTTTAATATATCATCATTTGATAATGGTATAAATTTTATCTTTTTCATATTGTTTTCTTAAAATGTTACACTAACTTTTTTTCATTGTAACAATAATTATAGTTAATGTTATATAAACTAATAACTTAATATTTGTTACTATATAGTAATTATTTATTAATCTAATATCTCATCTATATCAATAGTATTATTATCTTCACTATCTATTATTAAATTAAATAATGGTTGTTCATTATTAACTGTTATATCTTTTGTTTCTCTTGGTTTACCTGCATAGTAATTATAAAACATTTGTATAAACTTAAATTCGCCTTTCTCAATACCTTCTTTTAATTTCTTATATGCTAATGGTTCTAATGGTGTTAATCTTTCAATCAATTTTACTTCTTCACTTTTAGGTTTTCTACCTGCTACACCTTTAGTTCCTTTATTGAACTTTCTTTTATCTATATTAGCCATAATTAAAAATCATTATTAATTCATATACTAAACAAAAAAAGAGTAATAATGTTAAACTACTACTCTTTTATTTAAGTGTCTTAAAACGCTTTATTTACAATTTCCTTCTCTGTATGGTGAAAAGCTACTAGGCTTTATTATTTCCCAACTTCTAGTATAACCTGTGCAATCATTTATTGTATCAAAAATATACAAACTTTTGTTTGGCACAATGTTAAATGACATAACGGCTTGTATGCGGTCACATTCACAGTCTAATAATTTTTCCTCGTTTACACTATCAGCACTGCAAGATAGTAATGTAATTGCTATTAATAATGTTGTTAATCTTTTCATAATTATATTATTGTGTTATCTATTATTTCTATTAAATGTCTTAAATTTTCTTTATCAACCTTTGCTTCTATTATATTATCATTTGTTTCTAATTTAATAATATACATTTCTGTTTGGTCATCTAAACGTTTGCACGTTGTTTTAATTGTTTTCTTTCTCATCTTTAAATTATTTTATGTTTAACTTCGTTCATCTGTAATTTAGCTTTAACTATTATTTTCAATTTATTTAATATTTCTTCTCTGTCGTTTTCATTTTCAAGTTGGTTAATAATGTCATCAGCTTCAGTAGTTCTTTGTTTTAGTTTGTATTCGTATTCATTTATTAATTCTTTTACGAATTTCTTTTTTAAATACTTTTTAGAATTTATATTACCGTTTGGTATTTCTATAAATTCATCGTAGTAAATTTGGTAATCGTTACTAATAAAGTTATTCCAACTCTTTAACGAATGTAATACTGTTGCGTGGTCTTTGTTTAAATAAGTTCCAATATTTGATAATGTTAATTCTGTTTTGTCTTTAGCTAAAGCAAAAAATAAAGTTCTTAACTCTACTAATCGTCTTTTCCTGCTATTACTATTTTCTAATAAATCAACTCCAAACTTATTGTGTATAAAGTCTTTGATTTTTGCAAGTGTATTAACGTCTTTTTTAAATTTCTTTTCTATTGGTTTGTATTTTCCCATTCGTCTATTGCTTTTTTAATACCTGCACAAGCAAGGTACATTTCTAATTCTTCGTAGTGTTTTAATATGCTTTTTATATTTTCAATTGGTTCATTATTTGACAAATCAAAAATAGTCATTCTGTAAAATTCATCTTTAACATTTGTTGGCATAAACATTTTTGTAAATTTCTATTGCTTTTTTAACTTTAGCTTTGCCACTTTTAATTTCTTCACTTGTCAATTCTCTTATACTAACCTCTCCGGTAATTTTGTCTAAAATTATAAAAGAAAATCTATTACCTTCAAATATATCTAAATATAATGCACCTTGCAAATCATAACTAAAGTTGTTTATTGATTGCTCAAATCTTGAAGCATCGCTTGTGGTTTTTAAATCAATTATATGTTTTCCTTTTTTAGCATCAGCTTTCGCTCTTACAGGCAAACCGTCAATCATTTTAATTTCTGGCAATTCCAAATCACATTCATCTAAAAGTAAAAAGCTATCAAAATCTTTGGTTACATTAGAAGCTAATTCCGTACACTTCTTTAATTCCCTTTTAGTATATACCATTGCGTCGTTATATTCTATTACGGCTTCTTTAAATGCTTTAGAACCTTTAGTACTATCTATTATAATCAAGTCGTCTAATCTATGTGGTTCTAATACCGCTAAATGGATTAGCCTTCCATCTCTTAACGCTTGTTTAGGCAAGTTGTTATCTTCGCCATAAGTACCACTTAAAATATTTTTAAATTCAGAACTACTTAAAGCATTCTTACCTAAATAACCATAGTAAAATTCATCGTCATACATTTTAGGTATAATGTCTTTTTTTTTCCACTTCTTATTATCAAATGTTTCTATCATATTATTGTTTTTTTCAAAAGTACATAAAATATTAATACAAAATTAGTATTAATAAAATTTTAACACTTTTCTTTTTCTATAAACAATCTCTTTTCTTCTTCAAGATAATTTATTTCCCTTTGCAAATAGTCTAATGCTTTGCGCATATCTTTTAACTCATCATCTTTTTTTCCTGCTCTGCAAACATACTTTAAAATGTTTCCACGATTAAAATTAAGATTATAATCTTTAGCTACATCTATAAGATCATAGCTTTTATTGTTGTTGTAATGTGATGGTGTTTGTTTCATAATAATTTTATTGCATCTTTTATACATAAATAAGTAACCTCTTTTGGTATTCTGTTTCTATTGCCAAATTGTGTTGTAGCTGGGTTTAAATAATTTATTTCCCATTTCGGTTTTATAAGATATAAACTCCACAAATAAATACCTTCAGGTGTGCTATTAACATATAAAGGTATATCTAAATGCTTTTCACTTTCAGCAATTAACGCATCGTATTTCTTTTTTTCAAGTAACATAGTGTCGTAATGCTTTTTTCTACATTTCAATTCTAATCTATGCCTTGTGTCTATGTCGTAACAATCCCATCTGCTCATTGGATTTTTAGCCTTAACAAGTGTATTGTAATGGTTTTCTTTTAAGTAATTAAATAAATCTTTTTCCTTCCAATTAATCATACTTTTCAATTAAATTTTTTAATGGTCTATAAATTTCTGAAACAAAACTACAAGATAAACAGTTTGATGTTAACTTCTTATTAAACGTATTTTCAAAAATAGCTTTCATTCTTAATTGCACATCTGGTTTAATCTTACCTTTAGCTTCAAATGTTTCTTTTAAGAAATTATAATCACTTTCAGATAAACAATTAGCAACTCTATAACGTACAAATTTGTTTAGCTTTGCTTTACGCTCATCACACCCGCAATCGTCTGTAATAGTTTCAATAATCTTTTTAATACCTGTTGCTTCTGTAATCTTTTCAACTGTATCGCCTAAACCTTTTGATTGCTTATCAAAGTTAGCTTTCCATTCTTTGTAAACTCGTGTTCTTTTGTCTAATTTGTTAAATTCTTTTTCTGTCATCTTAAACTGTTTCATCTTCTTTTAATTTATCTTGGATAAGTTTTAATTCATTTTGTATCATCTTATTCATAGCAAATAATTGAAATGCTACTTTTTCAAGAGCAGCTATTCTTTCAATGCTTGTTAACTTCTTTTTTTTCATAATTCTATATTAGTTCATAATCCCCATTAATGTAATCTTCATAATCTTCTTTAAACTTTTCGTGTATTATTGCTTTGCAATTTTTAATAGTATAATGAATGCTTACCCAACTTATACCAGTTTCTTTTGCTATCTTACGCAAAGACATAGGACTATCTTTATACAACATAAACAATCTGCTATCGTACCATCGCCAAGTCATAACTTCTTTGTCTATTTTATCACAGAGTCTGTTAAATGCTAAAACCTTTTCATCTACATCTGTGTCAATTTCTCTTTTCAATTCAACTACATCTTCCTTTAAAATCATCTTTTTAACCCCTAATATTTCAAAGCAGATACTTCTAATTGTCAAGTACATATAAGATTTGTTTACACCGCCATCTTTAAAAAATAACTTTTCTTCTGAAGCGTATTTGTGCAATTTTAAATAACTTTCTTGAACTACATCACTAGCTATATCATTTCCAACAAAACTAGCAGCTATACGTAACCAATCATCTTTATAAAAATCAACTCTTTTAAGCCAATGCAAAGGCTCTTTATTAACCATATATTTATTTTAAAAATTAATATCTTTTAATATATCATAACCATCATCAGCTACTTTTGGCAAACCAATATTATCTATTTTAAAACTAAATGTTTCAAAACTAAAATTTCTACTCCTTTTGCAACTAACCGTAACTAAATCTTTGTTAACTGTGTTTAATTCTAATTGTATTTGTGTTTCTGTTTTCTTTTCTAAAAAACTACCTAGATGCCCTGTTGGTTTTGTACTTCCAAAATTGCTGTGAATAACCGTGATAATGTGACAATTCAATTCAGATGTCCATTGCATTAATTTTTGAACAACAAAATTACTTTCTTCTATATTATTAACGTCAGAACATAAATCAGCAATTCCATCTATAATAACTAAACCTATATTTTTATCTTCTTTGCCGTTCATTTTGTCATAAAGATAATATTCAATGAAATCAATTCTAGTCTTATAAGCTAACTGCCTTAAGCCAAATGTATGGTAACATTCATTTTCCATTCCTGTCATATCTAACACCCTCCTAAACACTTTTGAAGCGTGAAATTTACCTTGTTCAGTGTCAAAATGAACTAAACATTTACCGTTTCTATTTCCTTTTATATCTCCAGTTCTTCCATTAACACTGCCTTTTAAATACGCAGCACTTAATAATGATACAAAAAATGTTTTTTTGCTTTTAGGCGGTGCTTGTACAAACGTGAAATTTCCATAAGTTCCTAAAGGTATTGGATATGTTTTATTTCCATTTTTTGTTTGGTATGTATGTTCACCAATAGATAATGCACATTCTGGATATTCCACATCTTCTGCTGCATTAATATAGCAATCACTTTCAAGTGTTTGCATATACATTCTACTAATTTCTTTTTCCTCGTCTGTCATTTTGTTTTTGTTTTGTTTTAAAAAAAAATAGGGTAAGTGTTAAATCTTACCCTATAATTCACTTATTTAGAAAGGTAAATCTGGGGACTCATTTTCTACTACTTCTGTTTTATCTTCTTGTCTTTCAGCAGTCTTGCAACTTCCATCAGTCCAAACTACTTTTCCATTACCTAAATAGGTTTTATCCTTTTTAGCTTCACGTTCTTCTTTTGTTTGGCTATCAAATACCGAAGCATTTTGACCATATTGGTTTGTTTCATCGTTTACAGATACTGTGAAATTGTAGTAAACGTTTCCGTTTTTACCTGTTACAAATTTTTCTTTTGGCAATTTAGCCACATTGATACTAACATTAATTAATGCACTCATAATTTCTATTTATTTAATAATTGTTTAACTTCGTTTGAAATACTATATTTTTTTTCTATTGCTTCTACACTTCCACCACCTTTAATAAAAGATAATGCTTTTGTAAATTCAACACTCCCAGCTTTTAATTCTACCTTACTAACACTTGTTTTATTGTGCGTGTTTGTAGCATCAGCATCTTTAGTATCATCTATTAAAAATAAGCCATTTAAAGCATATTTTCTTGCGTAAGAACTACTACTACCAAATGATTGTGCTATGTCCATTCCTTTTCTGTTAAAATCAATACCAGCTTGCGCGTAAGAACTATAACTACTTATACCATCTGCTATTGAAACACAAGCGTTAACATAGGAATAACCATTAGTTTCTTCTATGGTGTCACTTATAGTTAACACTAAACCACTTTCAGCTAATAATGGCTTAACTGCTTCTAAAATATCCTCACAACTGCGATAGTTGTACTTACCAAAATTGTTTCTCTGCGATTTTGGTGCTTTAAGTTCGGTTTGTACCCAAACTAATTTCTCGTAAAATGTTTTTTGTTTCATTTTTTTTCTGTTTTAAAATTAATTGTTTGCAATATAATAAAATTATTTTGAATATTATACATTAATTTATAATAATATTTCACGCATAATAATTGTTTTGTAATCTTTTGGGCAATCTTCCATACATAATTCAAAAATATATGTTTCTAATTGCTCTATTCTTTTCAAGTTTAAATGCCTATCATTTTGTAACGCTTCTATTTGTGTGTTCTTGTAATCTATTAAATCTTTCATAGTTTTGTTTGTTTAAATTCGTAAAATTCTTGTTCTTGTTTATTTTTTAAATCTCTATATAAGCTAACTTTTTTTCTTAAAATTTCATTTTCAACTTCTAAATCTATATTGTGTTGTAACACTATACTTGTAGCTTTTAATACATTTCTTAAATCCCTATTTTTAGGCTTTGCATCAACCCATTCTAAAATCTTATTTCCTAAATAATCAGCATAGCATATATACTTTTGCTTGTTCATTAATTCCATACCCTGTTACTTTCTTCTGGTCTTTTATTTTGTAAACTTTCATAGAAATAACCTAAAATGTGATTATTTCTAGTTTCCCAAAATGGAACTTGTACTGTTTCCATATAAATTTCTTTTGTGCTTTTCATATTATTTCGTATTTAAACAATTTTTCTATAAACTCTTTTTCTCTGCGTTTATTCCAATGATAAAAGCAGAACTTTATAAAGTGAACCCTTAATTTATCTTTGTCTTTTTCGTCTTTCAAATAGATGTCTATGTGCTTCTCGTGTGGTGTTATCTTGAAGTTATCCATTAAACATATAAATCCTAGCAATAATGTTGTTTGTTTTTCCATTGTTTTTCCATTGTTTTGTTTGATACAAATTTAACTTATTTTTTAATACAAATTACATATTAACAAAACTTTAACACTTTTAAATTTCATATCTTTAATCATTAAAGTAAACTACGTCTATATTTTCGTTAATAGTTAAGTTGCTAAAGTTAGACATTAAAACAACAGTTGGGTTGCAATCTCCTTCTATTCTGTCTAATCCTTCTGCATTGTATTTCACACCAGCTACACCACTTCTAACGATGTTGCCTATTCCGTTAACGTTATATATGTATATAACGCTATTATCTTCTACTAATAGTGTTCTAGCACACGTAAAAGTTAACGTGTCTATTACTCTAACAACATCTCTACTAATAGTGTTATTTTGACCACACTCAACAGTAAGTGACTGTCCGTAAGATGTTATGGTTATTAAAAATAGTATTTTAAAAAGGACATTTTTCATTTTGTATAATTTCTAACATCTATTATCTTTTTACACTTTGTAACTTTTAAATGTGGAAAGTCCTTAAACTGCCAATAAACTTTAAATGTTAACGTTACGTCTAAACTATTCATTTTTAATATTTTAAGTTAAAATTAAGTGTATATACAAGTACGTT
>Ga0208160_1001367_pt1 | contig 10372 bp, 18 predicted proteins | sample CB_VirMetaG_FD_184536 | JGI IMG/M metagenome (GOLD analysis project Ga0208160, IMG submission 184536) | Freshwater to marine saline gradient viral communities from Chesapeake Bay - CB_1504_1 Viral MetaG (SPAdes) (version 4) | ecosystem: Environmental > Aquatic > Marine > Coastal | place: USA... | reverse complement strand
TGACTGGGCTGGTGCAGATGACGAGTCGCTGATCAATTTTTACCACTTGGTACGCAAAGAAGCTGTGTGGGAATGTATTAAGCAGCTAGAGATAGGTAAGAAGGGCGACCCCTATACAGGTAGTCTGTTTACTTGCGACCACAATGACAACATTGATTACCAAATTGAAGTGCTGAAACAACACTTTGAGCTGGAGTTACCTGAAAAATTTCAAACACATGTACACGCCAGCGACACATCGTCAGAACGTGTTAACAAAACAGAAAAAAGTGAACATGAAGACTGGTATGGGCAGTGGCAATGGCAGTGTGGCTATGAGCGCGGCTGGGATAAGGCAATGGAGCGCAAGCGTGAGTGGGTTGGGCTGTCTGATGAGGACATTTGGCAGTTGCGTCGGGATGGCGCACATGAGGTAAGTGATAAAGACTTTAAGGCCATCGAAGCCAAGCTCAAGGAGAAAAACGATGGATGAATTTAGTGATGGTAAAGCAATTTTTTTAAAACCTGACGCTATTCAGTACGACAAAGATGGCAACGAAATGGCGCACTGGCGGTTTGATGTTCCTGCGCCAAAGCGTGAATGGGTTGGGCTGACGGAGAAAGAAGCGTGGAAGTGTTGGGATTGGGAAGATTTTCAAAGCACATGGAAATCTATCGAAGCCAAACTAAAGGAGAAGAACACATGAGCATCTCAGCAATGAAGCAGGCGTTAGACGTTATCGAAACGTACAGTCCTGAGTACATGCACGGACTGCCAAAAAAACATTACACCAAAGCACTACACCAAGCCATCGCAGAGGCAGAGGCAGAGAAACGCGAGTGGGTTGGGCTGACGGAGCAAGATGTCCATGACGCCTTTCAGTTTACCGAGTTAATAAAGCAGTTGAGTTTTGACAGAGAGCGACCAGAGTGGTGTGAAAACTTTGCGGCTTATCTTGAAGCCAAGCTCAAGGAGAAGAACACATGACTGACGCTAAAAAGGTGCAATTCCTGACCACAAGCGCATGGTTACGTGGGTACGCCGAAACGCTGGATGAAGACAGATACCGGGCGCTTATCCACAAAATGAACCAAGCCGCCGATTTGCTATGCGAAGTTTGGGACGAGTACGAGGCTAAGTTGGGGGTAGAAAATGATTGAACCCTACGTGCCCAAGGTTGACCCAAGAAGTATCTACGCCCGTGCCGCCCACGTTGGTGGGCTAGGCTGGATGCTCAAAGACGCCGCGCACTACGAAGCCCTGATGCGGTTGGTTGACTACGTGCGCGAAGAAGAACGCCGTGCCACTACTGGCGAAGATATTGATGGGAGATGTTGATGTTGGTAAGCACAGATACCGTTTACTGGACAGACGATTTGCCAAGTTTCTGTACGCCGTTATTGCGTGGGTATACCTTGGATAAGGCTTTGTCCGCCATGAACTTATCTCAGCAAGACCGAGACCTTGTGGCTAAGTGCCCATCGTGGAGAGAATATTACGCTAACACATTTGTGGTTCGTGCCCCGATTGACTTTACCCTGTATTCTGATGGACAAGGGAATATGGGTATTAACACCGAATTAGATGAGCCTTGGCGTTCACGTGCGTTTCAGCATCTAACCAAAAACCTGCATCAACTTTTATTACCAGACGTTTTCTTCTCTGACAAACCCATGAAGATTGAGCAAATACGCCCGGTGCTGGTGGGATCCGAAGTGCACAACCACATAGAGATGATTCAGGGTTCTTTTGATATAGGTCGTTGGTTTAGGGCTATGGCTTTTGGGTTTAGGGTTAAAGAAAACGAGCAAACAGTCATACAAATCAACCGCAACGAGCCGTTATATTTCATTCGGTTTATTACCGATAAGCCCGTAGTGCTTAAACGATTCAATATGACCCCAAAGTTACTTGACATACTTGAGAACGTATTCATGGTAAAGAACTCTCAGGCTACGTTCTACACAAAGATGGAGAACTATTACCGATTGTTTGAAGAAAGGCGGTTACGCAAAACGATATTGTCTGAAATAAAAAACAATTTGGAGTCGTAGCATGGACTTAGAAATAGTAGAAAATGCGCTACCCCCAAGTTTGCCGCAAGAAATAAAAGATTATTCTTTTACAGTAAGAACGTACCGCACAAATCTAACAAGCTGGAATCCTAATTTAGTGTCTAGTAGCGGAACCATACTGTTGTATGACCTGCAAGACGAGATGTTAGAGAAAGTTAAAGCCGCGACTTTAAATGTTATTGGTGGGCAATATGCAGACAACCCTTGGTCGGTAATATACACGCTTGGAAGCAGAATGAGTTGGTTGCCTTGGCATGAAGATTCAAACCATCTACGGTCTATGACAATATATCTTAACCAAGAGTGGAGTGAAGATTACGCTGGGTATTTGCTGTACAAGGATGAAGAACATAATGTACGCGCGGTCTTGCCGACTTTTAATCGTGGTGTGGTGTTTACACCCCCTGTAAGCCATTGCACCGTAATGCCAAACTTACATGCACCGCTACGCGAATCGCTTCAGATATTTGTAAATAAGAAAAGAGATTCGGCATGAGTGATTTACCAAGCGGACATGAGCGCCTAACCGACCGCAAGGAACGTGAGTCGCTGGACAGAAAAGTCGACATCGTGCTTAGCGTGTCGGGGCAGGGAGATGAGCAATTGAACGTGCTTATCAATTCGTTGGCACGTGTAACACTTGCTTATGAAGTAGAGATGGCTAGTGTCATGCAAACTTTATGTACCTGCTATCTAGAAAATTTACGGGTTATAAAAGAGCAACGTCGTAGATACGAAGAAGGAGATGATTATGATGAATGATTTACCTAAGCCGCGCGCTAGGGTTTGGCTGAATGCCGTAGACATGGTGGAAGGTTTTATTTGGTGGTTTCTTACCGCCATCAAGTTTATTTTGGCAGTTGGCATTTTTGCATTTTGTGTTGGATATTTATACCAAATTGGAGGGTTCCTTTGACAGCTACAGCGACAGCGTTTTTCCCATGCCCTGAGTGTGGCAAGTTAGCTAAGTGTTTGGAAGTGCGTAAGCGCCCAAGCGAAAAAGATATGTGGAAATATCGCAGATACGAATGCTCAAGTGAGCACAAGTTTTCTACACAAGAACGCGTTTACAAACCCAAGCGCGGTGACAACCAATTCACAGAAAGGGGCAACGACCATGCCGACTGATGAGGAGTTCAGGGAGTTGGATTTACTTTTAGGAGACGCAAGAAATGAAAACAGAATCTTACGACACCGACTGGATAAAGCCTTGGATGAGGCCGTGCGACTACGACAAGCACTGGAAGGCATCCTCGCCTTATCCTACGAATCCATTTATCCGCGTGAACCCCAAAGAGCTAGTGAAGGCCCACCGCCAGTGGGAGAAGCAGCAACAGAAATCGGGGCAGACTAATCTCGACCAATTTGAGGAGGCAAAATTTTGAGTTATGACCCCTGAGAAAAAAGTTAAGGTCAAAGTCGTCGCCATGCTCAAGGCGGCAGGCGTGTATTGGTTCTACCCAGTGATGGGTGGATACGGGTCATCAGGAGTGCCTGATATCGTCGGATGTTGCAACGGCAGATTTTTTGCTGTAGAGTGCAAGTCCGGCGGTAACAAGCCGACTGCGCTTCAGTTGAAAAACTTGGCGCAGATCCAAGAGAGCGGGGGTTACACCCTCGTCGTCAATGAGCAGAATCTCGATTCTGTCGGGGAACTGCTCGCTTTTTTAGAGAAGGAGGATCCCTATGGGTTCCATGCAAGACGAAATGGCTAAGGTGGTAGCCAGTTGGGAAGCGCCAACAAATGACCAACCATCAACCCAACCCACGGAGAACAACGCCATGCAAGAAACTGCTGGTACCGACAGCCTTACCCTTTGGTGTTTGGCTACAGTCAAAGAAAAAAGCCACGTCACGGGCATTGAGTTTACGCACCTGTTTACCGCTGCGTTTCCCGAAAAAGCCAAACGCAACCAAGGGCAAATTTCTGCTTGCTTAAATACTTTGTTTAAACAAGGTAGGCTAAATCGGGTACCAACAATTGGTAAATCTATCGACGGGCGCGACTGCGGGACGTATGCCTATTACCTCGCACCGGAAGATCAAGCCGCTAAAGTAAAGGCTGAGCGCAAAGCCAAGCGCCTGAAGGCTAAAAACAAATCCAAGCGCGGGATGCATCCCAACAGCTTGGAGAATTTGAAGAATAGCCCATTGCGCCAGCGTAAGGTTAATGAAGCGCAAGTCGAGTTGCCGCTCGTGCCACGTGCTGAGGTTCCTGCGCCAGCTAAGGGTGTATCGGTAAAAGCCGCGATTACTTTAAGCATCAACGGCAATGACATTGCCCTGAGTTTGGCTGAAGCCAAGCGGGTGCACGAAGAGTTGTCGTCGGTATTTGCTGGATGAATTTACTGACGCTTGACTTTGAGACCTACTACTCTGCCGATTTCAGTCTTACCAAGCTAACCACTGAGGAGTACATCCGCGACCCACGGTTTGAAATAATCGGGGTTGCGGTTAAGCGGGGCGAAGAAAAAACCCGATTCTTTTCGGGTACGCACGAAGCCCTGCGCTCCAAACTGGTTGCTGAGTATGACTGGGCAGATAGTATGGTCGTGGCGCACAACGCCATGTTCGACGCTGCCATATTGAACTGGGTGCTGGATATCCGACCCAAGGCAATCGCTGACACGTTGAGCATGGCGCGCGCCGTTCACGGTATTGAGGTCGGCAACAGCCTTGCCAAGTTGTCGGCGTACTATGAGCTGGGCGAGAAAGGCACCGAGGTGGTCAATGCCAAGGGGCTACGCCGCGATGATTTTCCCGTTGAGCAGCTTAAAGCCTACGCCCGCTATTGCGTGCAGGATGTCGACCTCACATACCAATTGTTTCTAACGTTACTACCGAACTTCAAGAAATCGGAGCTGCGCCTGATTGACACAACCATCAGGATGTTTACAGAGCCGGTTTTGGAGCTGGACACGTCGCTGGTCACAGAGCACCTTGCCAATGTCCGTGAGCGCAAAGCCAAACTGCTTGAGGATGCTGGGGCGACCCGGGACGACCTGATGAGCAACCCGAAGTTTGCTGAGCTGCTACGTAATTTTGGGGTTGAGCCGCCGACCAAGATTAGCCCAACCACCGGCAAAGAAACGCTGGCGCTGGCTAAAAATGATGAGGAGTTCAAGGCGCTGGCTGAACACCCCGATGACCGAGTGCAGGCGCTTGTGGCTGCGCGGCTGGGTAATAAGACCACGCTGGAGGAAACCCGTGCCGAGCGGTTCCTTGGGATCGCCAGCCGAGGACTGATACCAGTTCCCCTCTCTTATTACGCGGCGCACACCGGGCGCTGGGGCGGTGCTGACAAACTGAACTTTCAGAACTTGCCGTCGCGTGGCGAGAACGCCAACAAGCTGAAGCTGTCAATACTGGCACCCAAGGGGCACGTGATTATCGACTCTGATTCATCTCAGATTGAGGCACGTGTGCTGGCGTGGTTCGCGGGGCAGGATGATCTGGTGGCTGCGTTTGCCGCACAGGAAGATGTTTACAAGAAGATGGCATCAGCCATTTACGGCAAAGACGAAGCCGACATCGACACGGGTGAGCGGTTCGTGGGTAAGACCACGATTCTTGGCAGTGGCTACGGGATGGGTGCTGCTAAGTTCCAAGCACAGCTAAAGATGTTTGGTGTTGATATTGATGCCAATGAAGCGCAGCGGATTGTAGATGTGTACCGTAGTACTTACCCCAAAATACCTGAACTGTGGTGGGCTGGGTCTTCACTGATCGAGTCCATGAGCAAGAAGAAATATAAGAAGTGGGGGCGTGACGGTGTGATTTCGGTCGATGCCGGAGGCATACTGCTCCCCAATGGGTTGTACCAACGGTACCCCGAGTTAAAGCGGATGAAAGATGATAATGGCAAGCTACAGTACGTGTACAAGTCACGTCGTGGGTTTACAAAAATCTACGGTGGTAAGCTAACTGAAAACATCTGTCAGGCGCTGGCTCGGTGTATCATCGGTGAGCAAATGCTGAGAATCAGCAAACGCTACAAAGTCGTGCTTACGGTTCACGATGCTGTGGCTTGCATTGCCCCTGAAGCGCAAGCCGAAGAGGCTATGGCGTATGTCATGGAGTGCATGCGCTACGTGCCCGACTGGGCTGAGGGAATACCACTTAACTGCGAGGCTGGATATGGTCGTTCATACGGAGATTGTTGATTACGCGAAGCCCACGATGGAGGCTGAGAAAAACCTAAGACTAATGCACGAAGCGATGCTGAATAAGGACTACCAAGTAGCCCAACATTTTGCGGTAGAGGCTATCGTAAGTACCAAAATTGCGTTAAACTCCATAAAAATCGCTGAGGAAGACGCGCAAAAATGACCGTCCCGGCTTGGAGTTACTCCAGCATTACGCTTTTTGATCAATGCCCGAGGAAGTATTACCACCTGCGGGTAGCCAAAGACATCGTTGAACCCCCCAGCGAGGCGATGATGTATGGCACGGACGTTCACAAAGCGGCTGAGGACTTCATTCGGGATGGCACCCCACTGCCCGGTAAGTACGCATACATGCTCCCCATGCTGGAGAAGTTGCAGAAAATCCCGGGCGAATTCTTGTGTGAACAGAAAATGGGGCTAAAAAAGGTCGACGGACGTTTGGCCCCCTGTGGTTTCTTTGATAAAGATGTTTGGTTCCGTGGTATCGCGGACTTGCTTATAATTGATAGGGATAAAGAAGAAGCCCGTATAATTGATTATAAGACAGGCAAGAGTAGTAGATACGCGGATACGAAGCAGCTGGCGCTGATGGCAGCTTGCGTGTTCACCCACTTTCCGGAAGTCAAGCGCATCAAAGCTGGCTTACTGTTCGTGGTGGCAGAGAGCTTTATCAAAGCGGATTTTGAAGCCGATACTGGCTTGCGTATTTTCTCAGAGCTTGATAACCTGCTGGTTTCACGTGAAACCGCCTACGAAACGGGCGTGTTTAACCCCAAGCAGAATTTCACTTGTAGTAAGTGGTGCCCGGTGCTAAGCTGCGACCACAATGGTAGGAGCCAATAATGCCGTACAAGAACCCTGCCGACCGCAAAAAGCAGGTTAACAAGCCCGTGGGTAGCGACGCCTTTAAGCGTCGCATGGAGCGACAACGCGCCCGTAGGGCAATGGACAAAACCGGTGCCGACAAGAACGGCAACGGCAAAGCGGATGCCCGTGAGGGTAAAGACATTGACCACAAGAAGCCGCTCTCCAAGGGTGGCACCAACAGCAAGAAAAACCTGCGGGTGGTCAGTCGAAGCAACAACCGATCATTCCCACGCAACCGGGACGGGTCGGTAAAAAAGAATGTGTAGTGTTTGGTTCGTTCTACTACACAAGGTGCCTGTAAAGTAAGGTGTGAGTGATAGCAGGCATCGGGGATTTTCGTTCATGATTTTGCCCCCATAACCGCACCAGTTAAGACCCCGCGCCTCCTTTTAGTGGGTTGGCTTAACGGACAGCCGGGAAAGACCGGCAACCTCTGAACACAGACCGTGTTTGGAGTGCATAACTATTGGAGCGAGGATGGAGATTATTGACAACAAGGCATTGCTGCTGACGGTGCGAAACCCTGATCGCATCACCACGGTGATACCTAAAAGCAAAGTTTTGGAGAACGATTCAGGGGTAGCCAAGGTGCTGGTTCATTGGGGGCACGAGGAATCTATCGTGCTTAAAAACCTTGGCATCAAAGCCCCATCACCCATATCGGGTAGGTACAGCTGGCCCGGACTATACAAACCGTTTGGCCACCAAAAAGTTACCTCAGAATTTCTCACCATGCACAAGCGGGCGTTTTGCTTCAACGAGCAAGGCACCGGTAAAACTGCCTCAGTAATATGGGCGGCGGATTATCTGATGCGCTTGGGGATAATCAAGCGTGTGCTGGTGATATGTACCCTGTCGGTCATGGACTCAGCATGGCGCAAGGACTTGTTCACATTTGCAATGCACCGCACGGTTGATATTGCACACGGCAAAGCTGAGAAGCGCCGCAACATCGTGGCTGGCCCCAGCGAGTTCGTCATCATTAACTACGACGGGGTAGAAATCGTCTCGGATGTAATCGCCGAAGGCGGCTTTGATTTGATTGTGGTCGACGAAGCCAACGCCTACAAAAACGTGCAAACCAAACGCTGGAAGGTGCTGAACCGGCTGATCCAACCCGACACTTGGTTGTGGATGTTGACGGGTACCCCGGCATCGCAGTCGCCCACCGACGCCTACGGGCTGGCTAAATTAGTTAACCCCACAGGTGTACCAAAATTCTTTGGGGCATTCCGCGATAAGGTGATGCACAAGGTGACCCAATTTAAGTGGGTTCCGAAGCCCGATTCTGAGCACACCGTCTATAACGCGCTACAACCGGCTATACGCTACACAAAAGAGGAGTGCCTAGATTTACCTGACATGACAATTACAACGAGGGATGTACCTCTCACACCACAACAAATTAAATATTACGAGCTACTCAGAAAACAGCTGATTGTCCAAGCTGCTGGCGAAGAAATCACGACGGTAAACGCAGCTGCAAACCTGAACAAACTGCTCCAGTTGTCGGGCGGTGCGGTGTATTCGGACACCGGTGAGATTATTCAGTTCGATGCCAGCAACCGGCTGTCGGTACTACGTGAGGTCATAGAAGAATCAAGCCACAAGGTGCTGGTGTTTGTGCCGTACCGCCACGCCATTGAGGTTGTATCTGAGGACTTACGCAAGCACGGGTACTCCACGGCGGTTATCCACGGCGGCATATCTGCATCCAAACGAGCCGAGATATTTGAGCGGTTCCAAACCACAGATAGCCCACGGGTGCTGGTGATTCAACCACAGGCGGCATCGCACGGCGTTACGCTACACGCGGCAAACACAATCGTGTACTGGAGCCCAGTGATGTCGGTAGAAACCTACCTGCAATGTAACGCGCGTGTGCACCGTGCTGGGCAGAAGAACCCGTCCACCGTGGTGAACTTGCAGGGCAGTGCCGTTGAGCGGCGCATGTACAAAATGCTTTCAGATAAGGTCGACATCCATAACCGGATGATTGATCTTTATAGCGAATTACTAGAATAGTGGTACTTGACAATGTTAAAAATCAATGTACCATTTGGTTCGGAGTGTCAGTAATGGAGATCAAAAATGAGCGAAGATATTTCAGTTGACAGACTTGTCTCTGCGTACGTCAAGATGCGTGATAAGCGTTCGGCGCTGTTGCGTGACTACGAAGAGCAAGATGGGGCAATCAAAGAACAAATGGCTGCGGTCGAGAGCAAACTGCTTGAGATTTGTAAGTCGCTTGGCGCTGATAGCCTCAAAACCCAGCACGGCACGGTGATGCGTAACGTCAAAACGTATTACTGGACTAATGACTGGGAATCCATGCACCGTTTTATTGTGGACAACGACATGCCGCAGCTATTGGAGCGACGCATAAGTCAGAACACGATGAAGCAGCTGCTGGAGGAGAACCCCGACGCCATGCCCAAGGGGGTTAACGTCGATAGCCGTTACTCAGTAACCATAAGGAGAGCATCCCGTGGATGAAACTTTTACCGTTGTGGAGGTCGCAAAGTTGCTGCGCGTTTCACGTCAGACGGTGTACATCATGATTCGCAACAACAAAATGCCGCACTTTCGGGTCGGCAACAAGGTACGCGTCAAGCGCTCTGATCTAGAAGCTATGATGAATACCACCATTTCAACCACCCCCGAAGTAAACCCCGATCAACTTGAGATCGAACTTCCAACTCAGGAGTAAGCCAACATGGCAAATGACATGACTCTTTTCAGCAAAGGTGACGTTGCAATTCCCGCGCACCTGAAGAACCTTGAACTGGACGAAACCACTAAGTCCTTGATGGGTGGTGCCGGTAGCGGCATGAAGCGTATCTCGATCCGGGGTGGCACGTTCCGCATGATGGTCGACGGCAAAGAGGTTGCTCAAAACGAAGATCGCGCTATGAACGTGGTTATCGTGGCGGCAAACCCCAACGTGTCGCGTCAGTATTACGAAGGCACCTACGCCGAAGGCGAGAAGGTTGCACCGGCATGCTGGTCGAACGATGGCATCACCCCCGACACCCGTGTTGAGGAGCCGCAGTCCGACAAGTGCGCTACCTGCAAGCAGAACATCAAGGGTTCAGGGCAGGGCGAATCTCGGGCTTGCCGCTACCAGCAACGCCTAGCAGTTGCGCTTGAGAACGACATCGGCGGTGGGGTGTACCAGCTTACGCTGCCTGCCACGTCAATCTTTGGTGCAGCAGAAGGCGGCAAAATGCCGTTGCAAGCGTATGCTAAGTTCTTGGGTGGGCACAATCTGCCAATCACGGTGG
>Ga0208160_1001363_pt1 | contig 10391 bp, 14 predicted proteins | sample CB_VirMetaG_FD_184536 | JGI IMG/M metagenome (GOLD analysis project Ga0208160, IMG submission 184536) | Freshwater to marine saline gradient viral communities from Chesapeake Bay - CB_1504_1 Viral MetaG (SPAdes) (version 4) | ecosystem: Environmental > Aquatic > Marine > Coastal | place: USA... | reverse complement strand
GTTTCTAATATTGGTGTTGTTCCTACATTTTCATTGCCCCAATAAGCATTACTAAAAAGTTCGCTATAGGTTACTAATTGGGTTGTCTGCGGTTCCCACAACCAGCTTCCGCACCCACTTCCTGGCACTACTTCTTGCCCCGTTACTTCTTTTACAGATACGTTGTCTATTGAGCCAGTAAAAGAAACAATCGCATCAAGATATATTTCATCATCTCCTAACGCAGTTATATATTCAGTATATGTTCCATTTGAACTTCTTATAATACCTACTGAAACATTAGCACTACCTAATTCTATTCTAACAGAACCACTAACATAGTTTGATATCGTGTATGTGACTTTATAAGTTTTATTAGTAACTAATCCAGAATTTTGTTGAAAACTTGTAGATGTTGTTGCTAAAGCATTTAATGAACCTCCACTTATATTCCAACCAGTACCTTCAATCCAATCATTATCTGTGGCAAAATCTCCATTAGTAATCAACTCACTCCCTAAAGCATCTTGATAACTAAAACCCTCGTAGTTTATTCTCGGTAGGTTAGTATCGTCTGTTATTTCTATTACTGATATGTTTGTTATAGAGCCAGTAAAAGAGCCGTAACCTAAATAAAGAGTATTTAAAGTACCCGCAGCTACAAATTCGTGAGAATATACACCATCAGAATTTTGATTTACATAAGCTATATTTGAAACATCTCCATCATAAGGTAATCTTAAAGAAGCGTTATTTGGTAAAGAACTTGTTCCCGTAACAGAAAATGATGCCCTATATCTTTTGCCACTTGTAAAAGCAAATGGTTGCGTAACAAATTGATTTGACATACTTGTTGCGATTAGTTCACTTGAACCAATAGACCACCCCGTTCCCAAACTCCAATTTTGCCCCACCTCTTTAACCGAAATGTTTGTAATAGAGCCAGTTGTTGTACCTAAAGCCCGTATGTAAAAAGATGTTTCAGTTCCTTTTTCAAAATAAAATGTAGCTACTCCAACAGAATTTAAAGAGCCAACTAAAGAGCCGCTAAAATAAACACCAAAACTACCACTTGAAATAGATAGCACTTCAAAAGATACTTTAACGCTTGTGCCATTTGGAATTTGTGATGCTACTGCATTTTGAGAAACAGATTGACCGCTTGGTGTAGATGTAAATACAGCCTTGTTTTCGCCTATTGATACCCCAGTACCTAAAGTCCAATTTTGACCGACCTCACGCACTGAAACGCTTTCTATTGAGCCTTGAAACGCATTTGATGCAGTAGCTTGAAAAAATATTCTTGGACCACCACTATCTTTCTCTACATAAACAGTATGCGTTCCATCACCATATTGCCCAATAGTTGTAGCCCCTAAAATCAAATTTAAGTTATTTACACTATCTGTTATTGTAAAGTCTATCTTATAACTTACTCCATTAACTACTGCAAAATCTTGAAATAAACTTGAATTAGATGTCTGTAGCCCATCGCAAACCGCATAACCATTAGCAATAGTCCAGTTTGATGTTTGTTTGCCCCAGTTACTATCTGTTGCAAAATTCCCATTTACAATTAATTCGCTACCCTCTTGAGAAAACGAGCCATTAGAAACCTCTTGTACTCCCTCCTCTGAAAAATCTCCGTTCTGCACTAAATTACTCGATAGTATTTGTACGTTTTCAACAAGACCTTGTGCATTTACTCTTGTAGCTGCTGAATTTCTGCTGAAGTCGAAATCCCCATAAGGTGGTTCACTCGGCTTTGCGCACAATACCTTACCGTTGTCATAGGCGGTGGGAGTTAGTACAATCGATGCTTTCTGAAGTAAATTTGCCATTCTATTTTATTTTTTCTATTGCTAACAACGTAGCGGTAGTGCATGTTTTATTTTCACAATATGTAGCTCTGGCGCATAATGCTTTTAGCAGCCCAGGAATTATTGATGTTTGAGTAGGCCACCAGATACCTAATCCTAATCCTAGTCCCATATTATTTTATTGCTATAATATCCGTTGCTGTTGTATCAGTTAGTAGCACATAGTCCACTATAACTGGTAAAAATGATCCGTCAGGAACATTCTTAAACAATACCGCTTCTGTAGCAGTTGGAAGCCCAGATCCTGCTGCTCCAGTAACACCAGATAGTATAACCTTAACATTTCCACCTGTTCCTATGTATAAACAAGATGCTTGCACATTAGTAGCGTAGCTTATAGTATCACTAGCAGTTACTGCCACCGCTTCTGTACCAAAGTCTGGTTGATTTCCAAATTGTCCCATTATTCTTTATTTGTTTTGTTATTCATTATTTTTCTACTCTTTTCCCACGATCTACCCACAAAGTAAGCACCGTAGACTGTAACTAATAGCGTTTGGAATATAGGTATATATTCTGCTGCTATTTGAAAGTGACCAATATTTCCGTCAGCAAATGCTAATACCGAAAATATAAAGGTAAGATATATCAATACCATTGGCCTAATGTTTTTAGAAAGGAAGCTATCTGAACTCATGTCCGACTTCCATCTTGAGGTAACTTCCACTTGCGCGTTAGCCTCTGCTTTTTCAAGAATTACTTGCAATTGTTTTTTAATTTCAAGCTTCTCTTCTTTTGTAGTCGTTAGACTATCGATCACCGATCCGACCTCTTTAATAAGGCCACCTGTTAACCATGAAATTATTTTGCTCATATTCTTTGTTTAATAAAAACCCCGCGAATTTTACTCCGCGGAGCTGTTACTTGCAATGTTTGTTAATTTTAAATATCCCCTAATCCTTTAGGTTTCACTTTAAGTTGGATTGGTAATTAGGTCACCCGCGCTCACCATATTGTTTACAGTAATTTCTAGAACTCTACCTCCAGGGTTTGATGTTAAAGCGTCGTTAATAGCTTTTTCAATAGCTTTTGCAGTAGTACCAAAGTCTCCACCTACACTTCTTAGTGCAAAATAAGAGCCCGTTGATGAGTATAAATACACCGCGTCGTCGTTAAAACCATCTGGAACATGAACAGCACGAAAAATATCGTCTGCGTTAAATACAGCTGTTCTAACTGGGCTTCCGTCTCCGGAATAATTAATTTTTAATCTTTGTGACATAATTTTTTTGAGTTTTTAGTCGTTTATATTTGTTTTTTTTAGGTTTATACAGTCCTATTCTGTTATTTTTTCTTCACACAATTATTAACGGTTTTTCCGCCTTTCTTTTTTGTGCCTTGCTTTATATATCCTCTCCAACAAGGAGTTGTTTTCTTTTTAGCTTTCATCGACTGCGTGGATTAGTTATTCTAAATACGGGCTTTGCATCCCATCCGTTTCGGCCTTTAGACCCTTTAGTTCCAGTCTGCGCGGGCTTCATGTATTTACTGAGGCACCCGCAATTTAGTTTGCTTCTTTTCATATTAACAATTCCATTTTCTTCGTGCAGCTAATCCTCTTTCTGATTTCCAGCTTTTAGATCTTGCACAAAATGCTTTACGTCTTTTAGCAGCTTTACTACCCTTCTTTAATTTAGAAGGAGGTGTAGTAACAGCGGTTTTAAGTTTACTCCCAGGATTATCTTTGCGATACTTCGCAACACCTTTAGCGGTCATACCGCCGCCGGCTTTTTTACCTGTTCCTTTACCTTTTTTTACTGCCGCGTAATTACCTTCTGACTTTTTCCGTGAAGGTGCTTTGCCCTTTTTCTTAGGGGCTGCTTTCTTTTTTACTGCCATACCTATTTATTTGTGTTGTCCCACCTTGCTTTTGTTCCTCGTATATCGTAATGCACAAACGTGTTATATAAACCTAATCCGCCTTGCATTACATGATTGTACTCGGCTAATGTATCTAATACTTTATACAGGTCTTTTGGCGGTAAGCCTTTAACCTGCAAATCAGCCGCCTTGCCTAGTATATGTTGGCTGTCAGAGACCCCACCCACTTCTTTGTTGTGACTTCGGCATCGATATGCATTAGTTATTGTTATTGGTAATTCTATAAAGTCACGAGTATACTGCAATTGATTTGCTAGCTTTTGGATGTTAAAGAAAACTTCCATAGGCATTTCGCAACCGCACTTGCATTCAAACTCAGACTTTTTAAAGTTACTAGTAAGATTCATTCGAGCGTCCTTTAGCACACTGCGTGATTGGCTTAGCTTCGTAAGATGAAGGGTATTTTAATACCTGCATACCGTTTGCTCCTGAAGAAGATCCTTTTCCATGAGGCCTACCCTCTTGGCTTAATGGCCCATCCCATAATGCTGATTCTCCTATTTGTCCTTTAGCTCCACCTGTTGGGTTGGATACCATTTGTTTTTTATAATCCATAGTTTTTATATTAATCCTTGCATAGATTTATTTCTTGCTTCAATATCTCCCATCACGCCGTTTGTTACAGCCGCAAAAGCAGGATTAACCCCGTTTGCTTGATAAGTAGGCTGTTGCATACCTCTAGCTTGTAGTTGTGCTTGCGCTTGCAGCAGTGCCATTTCGCTTGTGTCTTGTACGCCAGGCATTTGGCCCATCATGTTCATGTTTACCATAATTATCTTGTTTTATCTTTGTTAACTTTATCAAATGCAGCGGAATAAACTTTTGCGCTGTATGTGTCTTTCTTCATTAAAGGATTGCGTCTAGTTGAAGTAGGTATATCCTCTTCGCCTAACATTATACGATACATCTGCTGTATTAAGCATTTGCACCTAAAACTAATCTTATATATACTATAGCTTTTATCAGACCCGTTATAACCTCGCCATTTGACGATCCAGCCTTCTTTAAGCAACCTATTCCATCTCCTATTGTCCCAAGAGTATGTAAGGCTACCATCTTCAAAATCGCGCTTCCTAAACTGCCCTAAACAATCGAAGTAAATCAATAATTCTAAATCAGCATCGGTAATACCATTTGTTTTACAAGCCCACTTGCGTATAATCCTATAATGCTTTAACAGTCCGAGTTCTTTTAAATCACCTCCTGTTAACTTTCTCATAAAACAAAAACTACATCCTGGGTTTTTATAACGTGATATGTTTCCCTATCTAATTCTATTTTATGTCCCGCGTGCCTATCGTAATAGATCACATCGTTCTTTTTTATACCATCGCATTCACTACCCGTAGATACAACTGTAGCTTCTACGTATCTTATGTCTTCGCGATGATTCTCAGCAAGAAGCAAACCGCCTTTTGTAGCGGTCACTCCTTCTTTAAGTTTCTTTATTATTATGTTTCTACCTATTGCGTTCATATTATTCTCTTAAGTTAGACATAACGCAGTTAGTTGACAATATTGTCGAAGCAACTGATGCGGCATTCTTTAAAGCCGATTTTGTAACTAATACAGGATCTATAATCCCTGCTTTAAACATATTAACCGTTTTGCCGGTCTCTACGTCAACACCCCAATCTTTTTTGTCGATGTTCTTGTATTCGAGTCCAGCGTTTTTCATTATTGTTTTGCACGGAAGATATAGCGCCTTTAACACAACCTCTTCGGCCGGTGTTTTAGCTTTTATACTTTCGCTTGCGTTTACTAAAGCAACTCCACCGCCAGCAACCACACCTTCTTTGATAGCCGCTTTAGTCGCGCATATTGCGTCCTCCACTCTATCTTTCTTTTCGTTTAACTCTACGTCTGAGTCACCACCTACTTTTACAATAGCCAGTTTAGCCGATAGCATTGCTAATCTTTTTTCAAGTTTGATTACTTTACCAGAATTTAGCTCTGTAAGCAATTGCTCTTTGATATTTTTAATTATAGCCTTAACTTCTTCAGATTGTTCCTCGCCTATTTGAAAAACTGTGTCTCTGAACGTCGATATAGCTTTTACACAAGTACCTAAGTGCGAAAGATCGATTAGATCTAAATCATCCCCTAGATTCTCACTTATAACCGTAGCCCCCGTTAATAAGGCTAAGTCATCAAATATTTCTTTTCTATTTACACCGTGTGTTGGTGCTGGTACTATATTAATCTTTATAGCGCCTTTGTTTTTGTTCATTGCTAAAGCTGCAGCTACTTTCGCGTCAACATCCCCTACAATAAGTAATGGTATGTTGTTCTTTATAACGTGCTCTAGTATAGTTTGTATCTGTCTAATAGTATCTACCGCAGAATCAACTAATAATATCTTAGGATTAACAAGTTCCGCTGTATTAGCTGCTGTGTTATTAACGAAATGATTATTTGTAAATCCTTTCTCGTATTGTACGCCTTCTACAACCTCTATGCTAGTGTTACCGTCTTGTGATGTCTCCATCATTACAACACCCGTTAAATCCACTGCTCTGTATGCATCTGCAATCAATTTACCTAATACAGGGTCATTGTTTGTAGATATAGTGGCTACTTCGTCAATCATATCCCCTTCAACCGCTTTACTGCGCTTGTCAAGATACTTTAAAGCTTTTTCAACGATCGTATTGATTGCGTCGCGCTTTTCACGGCTAGTAAACTTCATTTTTGACTTACTAAACTCTTTTAGTATCGCATAGGCTAGTACGGTAGCTGTTGTAGTTCCGTCTCCGGCTTCTTGTACAGTTCGTCTTGCTGCTTGCTTTACTAATGAGGCCCCCATATTTTCTACAGGATCTAACAGAACACTTAGCTCTGCGACAGTTACACCGTCTTTTGTTATGACCGGTATTCCGTGCGCATCTTCAAAAATAACACACTCTCCGCCACCACCTAGCGTGGAAGCAACCGCTTTTGTCAGTACCTCAATACCTTTAAATACTTTGTCTTTACCTTCGTCTCCGAAGCTAAACTCTTTTACTATTTGATTCATTTAATTAGATTTTATTATATAATTACGCGTAATTTCAAAAAACTACGCGTAATTTTTATTTATTAACTACTCCGCCGGAGGCACAGGCTCTCCAATAGTAAGTGTTATTGACACTGGATTAATTTCCAGGTTAATAGCGTCAGCTATGTTTGTTTCTATTGCTGTAACTTGCTCTGCACCCATTGCTGACTGTGTCCAAGCCACAACTTCATCATTAGTAAGCTCATCAAATGGTATAAAATTTGTTATGTCGTCAATATTCAGAACCTGTGTTCCTATATTTGTAGCGGAGTAAGGGTTTCCTTCAGAATCTACTTGATCTGAGATTCCTGTAACTATCCAGTGCACGTTGTACACTACATCGTCATTCCCTCCTTCTTCCACGTAAGCATCTACTGTTTTGCAATTCCAATTGTAAGTAATCATTTGTTTTTGTTTTTTGTTTATAATTATACCGCAGTAACTGTTAATGTACCGCCATTTGCTACTGTTATTCTATATCTTGTGCCATCAGGTGATATCATTGTTATACCACCAGCTACATCCGATAACTCGATATCCCCGCCAGCTACTTCAAGTTTTGATGTTGGACTAGCCGTTCCGATGCCCACGTTCCCGCCAGTGCCTGGTAAAATTGAAATATGGGGATCTCCAAAACCAGCGTTTGTTTTTAATTGTAATTGGTTTAGCCTAGCGCTTATTATACCATGATTGCTTCCAGAGGCGCTCCCGTCTATTTCTATGTAGTTACTTGCAACATTAGAAAATCTAGCAATACCTCCAGCTACATGCAATTTTTGGCCAGGACTAGTTGTTCCGATACCGACGTTGCCAGTTGGGTTTAAAGATATGTTAGTAGCATCTAGTCTGTATAACCCGTTATTATCTACTACGGCTGCACTTTTAAAACCTCCACCGTTTTCATATCTCAAGGATATAGCCCCGGTTCCAGCAGACTTAAGTCTAGCTGTTGCTGAACCAGCTGAAGCAACATCCAATATATACGCTGGACTAGCCGTCCCGATACCTACGTTGCCTCCGTCTGTTACACTAAATATGTCTGAAGTGTCTGCTTGGTTTCTAACTTTAAATGTTTGTGTTGAAGGAGTTATTGAACCTAAAGTTGGACTAACAGTCAACCCTCCTCTTTCCACAATAAGGTTTTGCTTGTAATATACAGCATTACCAGATATTCTATATACTTCTCCCACACCGGAGGTATTTAGTCTCCAGTTATTAGCACTAAGTCTTGAGAAAGTTAAACCATTAGTTCCGTCTGATGCAGCTGCAAAACTCGCGGCTCCGGCTACATCTAGCTTTTCACTAGGACTAGTCGTCCCGATACCTACATTACCATTTCCTAGAATAGTTACCCTATCTAAATTACCTGTTTGTAAATTTAATGACCTTGCAGTAGAGTCGTGGCCAATATCCATCCCCACATTATCTAGTCTAAAATTAGATGTATACCCACTTGTGCTATTAGCTGAAAAATTAAAATGTGCTGATGGAAAATCTATACCTACAGCGGTTGTATTGTTAGCCGCGTTTACTGTTAGTTTATGACTAGGACTAGTCGTCCCAATACCAACGTTGCCGTTTGCTACTATAACATCCCCCTTTAGTCTAGTGCTTACTATGTCATCATTCCCTAACACCACCGTGTTTGAGCCAGCGCTTTCAGCTCCCGTACCTATAACAATTTCATTTTCTGAGTTAAGCCCATTTGATTTAGTTAATGAACCTATAAATACTGAATCAATAGAGTTTCCGTTTGTACCTCCAACTCTAAGATATCCTGCTGCGTACCCAATAGCTGTATTACCTGCTCCAGATGTTAGGCCCAGCGTATATCTTCCTACCGCTGTATTATTGCTAGCCGTTTCAACTCTTTGTAAAGCCTCCACCCCTATAGCTACATTATTATTTGCTGAGTTATTTTCAAGTGATCGGTATCCTAACGCAATATTATAATTACCAACCGTGTTGTCAAGCAATGCTTCACTACCTATTGCGACATTTCTAAGTCCCGTTGTAATACTGCCCAGAGCTGTTTTTCCAAAAACCGTATTCCCAAAAGCAGAGGTTCCAGCACCTTGACCTACGGTCAAACCATTAATTAAAGCATCTCCATTAACGTCTAACTTAGCGCTAGGAGCTGTTGCTCCAATACCCACATTACCATTCGCATAATTTATACCACCGGTAACTGTATCCCAAGGAGATGATGTTATATCCGTTGTTAAGGCTAACGTGCCGCTATTATTAGGAAGCTGAAAGTTTCTGTTCGCTGTTAGGTTATTGGCAAACACGCTACCAGTATATGTTAAGTTGCCAATACTTAAATTAGTAGCCTGTAAATGAGAGCGCCCCGCAACATCACCTACCCCATCTGTAAATATTACGCCTTCTTCCGGCGATAGCGCTAGCCCCCACCCTTCATCGGGGTCTACTTGGCTTATTTTACCTGGATCCCACTGCCAAAGGCTAGTGCCACTTGCATACGTATTACCGGCGTCTATAGTAGTCTGTAACGTACTAATATTTTCCTCTGCTGCTAATGTGAAATTCTGCGTCTCGTATATTTGCTCCGCCTCCATAGAACCATTACCAGACTTAAAGGTAACACCTAAATCGTAATAAGCAGGGTCAGTCGCATTAACTGCATAACTGTCGATGCTGTAGTAACCGAATGTTGATATGGCACCCTGCTTACTTATAAGTATATCCGAACCCACTAACAAGTTTAAAAACTCAACAACCCTCTGCTTACTAACATCGGTATTACTTAAAGTTAGCTTCGTAATAGCACTAAAGGCCACCGGATCCGTTCCACCACCAAAAACAGCAAACGTACCAGGTCCACTCAAAGGCGTAACCCCATATTTATAGGTCATTTGACCTACTATCGATATCTTACCCTGTATATTAAGGTAGTTAGCCACAGCCTCTGCAGTATATTGCTTCGTTCTACCTCCGCCGTCTTCAGAACCTATCCACGCATCACCATCCTGCACATTATCATCATACTGGTAACCTATAATTCTACCCATAACCTATTTTTTACTTTTAGTTTTACGCTTAGGCACCTTATACTTCTTTCTGCCCTCCTTTTTAGTACCCTCGCCGTCATTTGCGCGGTTTTTCGAAACCTTCTCCCATCTTCCATCCTTATGATCCCAATCTTTACCTTTAACATCGGTACCATTCCTCTTCGCCTTGCGTCTCTCCCTCTGCGCATGGGCCTTTTTAGCCCTCCTCGCAGGTGTTTTAGCAAAAGCTAAGTCCCTAGCAGCCTTACGCTTCTTCGCCGCAGGCGATAATTTTTGTTTTGAGGCCATTTTTTTTTAAAATTTAAAATAACTAACTAAACCGTCAGTACTATGACTAATATAATTACCCGATTTTGCAAAAAGCTACGGCTGTAAAAATTTTTTGTTGCATAATTAGAGGTAAGGGGCTATATACACATTTTGAAAACCATTTTCGTTACGGAAACGCATTCCATTTGACCCACCCCCCCTTGGGTTTTTGGGATTGGGGTTAGGGGTTTGCCTTTTGCCGTGGGTTTGTGGCCAGGGTTTAGCACTACTAGCTAAGCCTTGAGCAGCAGGGCGCAGCACAGCGTGCGTATA
>Ga0208160_1001362_pt1 | contig 10395 bp, 20 predicted proteins | sample CB_VirMetaG_FD_184536 | JGI IMG/M metagenome (GOLD analysis project Ga0208160, IMG submission 184536) | Freshwater to marine saline gradient viral communities from Chesapeake Bay - CB_1504_1 Viral MetaG (SPAdes) (version 4) | ecosystem: Environmental > Aquatic > Marine > Coastal | place: USA... | reverse complement strand
CACCAGGTGATCGCGTCTTGATCCCGCTGATTGCAAACAAGGACGTGTTTATACCGCTCTCTATGCTGGAAAAAGTGAACGAAATCGCTGACCCGTATTACGTCCCATAAAGCGGTTTTTGTGCTAAAATTGGTCACATGACAATTCATTTGTTCACGAGTGACACGCACTGCGGGGGCGAAACCGCTCTAATGCCACCAGTGACCTACAATCATTCTGGCGACCCTGTAATGATGATGCGAGACCAGTCACCAATGCAAGACATCATTTACAGGCAGTGGCTTGATGTAGGAGAGAAGGTCAAACAAATGAGGGGGAAGTTCAGTAAAAAGCAGATCATTCACTATTTCAACGGTGACGCGGTTGAAGGAGACCATCACGGAACACGGCAACTGGTTACAAAATACCTGATAAACCAAGCCTATATGCACGTTCAATGCGTAAAGGACTTGCGGGAAGTTATGGGCTGGCGAGACACAGATCGTATGATCTACACGGACGGCACAGAAACGCACGTTGGCGAGTTTGAGCGTCTGTCATCTGATCTGCTTTGGGCAGAGCATTATCCTGTCATAAAAAAGAAAACACCAGCCGGGCAGCTTTGGGTTGCGCATCACGGCGCAACGCCGGGCAAAGCCCACACATCCGGCAACGCACTGAGAAACAAAGCAAAAGCAGAGGTCAGGGCGGCGCTGGAAGCAGGCAGAGAGCCACCCCGCTTTATAGTTTACTCCCACTATCACACCAAAAGACACATTACTGACAATGTTGGCATCTACGAAATAGACGCATGGATACTGCCATCATTTCAATACAAGACAGGCTTTGGTTATCGGGTTGCCCCGTTTGAGCCAGAAGACATTGGCGGCATGGTCATGCAGATCGAAGGCGACGGGCTGTTTAATAGATCGTCTTGGGAATGGTTGACGCTCGAAAGAGAAGAAAGGATACTGGAATGAACGTAAATATCGAAGAGTGGGAAGCCGCAATAAAAAAAACAGCCGAAAATAACACCCCACCAGACGGCTATGTTTCGATGGGCGAGATCGCAGAGATGTTGTCTATTCCGATACACGAGGCAAAAATGCACGTCGGAGACATGCTGAAAAGCGGTAGCGTCGTAAGAAGCGAAAAAAGGTATAAAAGCAAAGTCAACGGGCACGATGTTTGGTACTACAAGTTGGCTTGACGGAAACTTAACGGAAGTGCAAATAAGAAACAGTCTTATTGTCATTTATGCGGTATAATGCAAATAATAGTCTCGACTGCCACGATGCAGAAGGAGCAATCGGAGCCGCCATTGGCGGCTCTAGCCTTTTTTGTGCTATAATGAAAACTATAAGAGCCACGTTTTCAGTGGCAATGACAACAAGGATCGCAGCCCGGACAGAGACGAGATCAGTCAGGCGATGTACAACGCGACGGGACAATATCAAATATGGCTTTGACCATAAGGCGGTGCAATTCCGCTCGATGCCTTGTGAATCTATAAAAGAAAAGGAATATATAATGAAAAAGTTTTATGAAAGCAAAACATTCTGGTTCAATGTGCTGGCTGGCTTGGTTGCTGTCGCTGGTGTGTTTGGATACGCCAGCTTTGAGCCATCCCAGAACACCGTTGAAATCATCGGCGTTATCGTAGCTGCCGTGAATATTGTGTTGCGGTTTGTAACGAAAGAAGGTATTGATCTTTAGCACCCTCGCCGCCAATGCTCCGCTACTGGAGCGCAAAGCCCCACTCGTATTGAGCGGGGCTTTTGTTTACTTTCGTATCTGCCGAACCGGTTAGCGTAAGCTGATGGCGGCGTAATCCGCGCACCTGCAATCGTACTCGTTACATCCTGAACACTTTTCTTCGTCGGATGTCGAGGCTACATAGCCAGTCCGCTTAACGCGTTGTTGGGCGGCTTCGTTGTCATCCTTCAAGATTCGAAGCAATGATTTCGCAGCTCTCTCAAGCCATAAATCTAGCTCACTCCCTTTAGCCCAAGCATCATAATCGCTCATAATATTTGCTGTCTGCGCCACAGCTATAGCTTCTGCGGTATCTTTTATTATCGGGAGGTAATCTTTCTTTTCCCATTTATCAGTCATCTTTTCTCCTTCTGCGGACATGCCGCCCAACGGTTTGCGTTAGCCGCTGGTGGTGAGAACCGACTAACGAAACGGGATAATCTATTCATTCGGAAACAACTCATTTTGGCGCACAGTACCACCAGTCGGCTGCACGCTTTTGTTAGATTGCCCAAACTCTAGCAGTAAAGGGGTTTGCGCCCGCTCTACTCTTTTTTGAGACAATTTGCAATACTTCTCTGACGTATCAATTCCAATATAATTGCGACCTGATTGCTTTGCCATCTTCAAAGTTGTGCCACTACCGCACATAGGATCGAGAACTAAATCACCTGGATTGCTCCAGGATAAGATATGATCCTTTGCTAGTTGCTCTGGATACATTGCAGGATGTTCATAAGCATATTTATCATTTGTCGTTTTCATATACCCTGCGCCATAGCGCCAAACATTACCGCGATTTCTATATGCCTTTCCTGTTTCGTATTTATGATTAACTAGACTTCCATCTGCCTGCCTTGTGGTTGATGAATGATTGTTGCCACGATGCTTGGTTTTCGTTTGTAAAAGATTTGCCGCTTTTGGACCACCTTTACTAAAAACAAACATATATTCTTGCACCTGGTAATATCTATTTGAGCATGGCATATTCAAGCTATCTTTTTCATAAATCATAGTATCGTGTAAATTGAAACCTATTTCCATGAAATAAAGAGCTTGCTTGAAACTATTACCGCTTTCGCTGCCATTTATTGTCTCATCCCCAACCACCCACACAACCACCCCGCCTTGCTTGGTTACTCTGAATAACTGATATGCTATGGCTTCAAAGTCAAAGTGATAGCCTTCATAATCTCGCAGATTGTCATAAGGCGGACTGGTAACGGTAAGATCAATGCACTCAGGCTCAAACTCTTTTAGCACGAGGGCGCAATCCCCGTTTATGATTGTATTGGGCGTTGGTTTGCAAAGTGCCATTATTTCTCCGAGGCCAATCTAACTATGTGATATGCGGAATGTACACCGCAATTTTAATCTTTCAAATCGACACATATTACCCTTTCTTTCTGCTGTTTTTGTACAGCCTAAAACCGTCTACAAATTCGCTCCACATATCCATGAGGATGTGCGCCGCGTCAGAGATCATGAGACCGACTGCGAACGAGTAGTAAAACCGCGTGCCTGGTATAAGCGCCATCCACCAAAAGGCGTAACACAATCTTACAATCGACGATACAATGATCGAGTGAGACAAGATGCCTCTGTGCTTTGCAAAGGCAGAATATGGCATCCAGTACCTAGACCACAACCACTCCAGCGGCTCCCCAACAACAGGAGTTGATCTTATGATGTGGTTCGCAATGCAACCCTTGTCAACATCCAAGTCAGGCGTTAGCAACAGTCCGCTAAAGATGCCGACCGTGTGCCACTGTGTTATATCGAATTTGTAACAGACAGCCATGCTTATTCCTGCTAATACCGCTGTTGTCTTGGCATGATCTTTGCCTTTGCTCACTGCCGCTAAATATAAATTCCACAGTTTTCGTAAACAGAGGCTTCAAGACGTCCTTGTTCAAAATCGTCTTTCGACGGGAACGCAATATCTATATACCATATCTCTGTGTCTGGAGATATTCCTTTTTCCTCTAGTTGCTTGTCTACAGCGTCCTTGAATTCTTGCCATGTCATGTCCATTTTTATTCCTTTCGCTTGATAGATTCTTGAAAACCTACCAAATCTTCCCAGTAATCAATAAAAACGGCATAATCTTCTGTTCTCATTACTGGCTTCCGCTTGTTGATTATAACGTATTCGGTGCCGATCTTGCGACAGGTTAACCTGCCGACCTTGACCGTCTCGCCTGCGTCTAGTTGCTCTTTTAGTGTCATTTTAGTAAACCCTCGCTTGTCTTATTGAGCTTTCAAGCCAGTCCTTGCCAAGTCCATACTCGATAATAAGATCATCTATTTTCACGGGGACAGATAGAACCCGCGCATGTGCTCGGCTAGATACTTCTAGCACATCTTCAACGCCGTCAGGGTCTGGAATTACGACTACATTTTCCCTATCAGAAAGCCCCTCTATAGTTTTGTTCATCATGCTTTTTGACGGGATGCCAACCACCTGCCATCCGGGGGTGTCTAGCGTGATGTACGTGACCATTGCTTTGATTTCACCCTCGCAAACAATAATATTTTCTGCCTTTTCTGTGTCTGTGTCACATATGAACGGATGAGCGCGTAATCCTGCAAACTCTGGTCTGTATTTGTCGCCGTCAATTGCGTTCAAAAGCCTGTGACGAACATTGTTAACTTGTCCACCAACAGAAATTAGAGGGATTGTCATTGTGTCGCTTATAGCTCTTCCGACATTGGATGTGTAGTAAAAGTTCTCCGCATATCCGAGTTGCCATAGGTTTTGCCATACGTCCGGCACGCCTCTTTTTCGCCACAGTTGCCGACGTTCTGCGTTCAGGTTGTCGTGGTATTTTATCCAAGCCTCAGTTCGCCACAATTTATTAAGCGCGTCCTGATATTCTGCGTCAGCTTTCTGTTTCGCCTCGAGTTTGATTGCGACGATTTCCTGCTTTCGCTCTACAAGCTGCTCAGGTGTGAGGTCTAGTTTATGCTCTTTCATGATCTCTGCGAGGCTTCTGTTTTTTGCCCATGCGAACCAGTCTAAAACGTCGCCACCCTCTCCACATGAAAAACAGTAGTAGTTTTCATCATAGACGTGGAACGCACCCTCTGTTTGCTCTGCGTGGAATGGGCATGGGTGAATATTGTAAGAGCGCGCCTGTTGAGACGGGGCCCCCAAAACTCTAATCACCTCATCGCGCAAATTGAATGCGCTTTTTATCGTGTCAAAATCATAGCCGCTCATGAGAAAATCCAGCTTTCGATGACGCTTTTTATCCACGCCCACAGACTTGATCCGCTCTCGCTTTTATGCAGTGCATAGTCCAGCAAATCCGACGCTTCCTTATTATATGGTTTCATTCATGCCTCCATAAATAGATTCGTATTCATGATTTTTGAAGTCTATCTTCATTTGCCATGATTTTCCGCTTGGCAACCCGCCTCTTTGTTTATTGACTTTTAGCCAAGCATTATTTTCCTTCACGTCTACACTTCTACCATCTTTTGAGTATATTTTCTCGCCCATAAGTTCCGGGTGCGTTTGGCTTGGCATCCAGATTGACAAGATGCGATCAAAGCGTGTTGCGATACTCATAGTCTCTGACCCATCATATGTGCCAGGTATGAAATAGGGTTCTGAATTACCCTCAAGTTTTTGCTTTGCTTGCAGCGGGATAATGATTGGGCACTCTAGATGCGCAGTCATCGCTCTGAGCCTGTTTACATCAGACGTGACCTGTAAGCGCCTTTGAGCGTCGTGTTTTGCTTTCTTTATTTCATTGTCTATGGGAAGGGCTTGCAAATAGTCAACAGATACAACGCCTATGTCCCACTCGCTACCCGTAATTTCGCCAGACTTCAGCGCCTTTATGGCTTTGTAAATATTGGAAAGGGTCAGTTGCGGTGTGTTTTCGTCGTCTTTTGCGCTTACGCCGATATGCCAGATCGGTATACCATCCATTTCTGTCATAATGCCGAGCATTTTGTCAAAGTTTGTATACTCACCTCTTGCAAGGTCTGCTGGTCGAACGCCTAATCGCCTGCCATACTCAGCAAAAGCTACTGCCTCTATTGTTTCCTCGAGGTGAACGTCTACAATGATTTGATTGCGACCGCTCTTTTTGAACTGCTTGACGATCCTTTTTAACCACCAGTCCTTGAAATAGCTTTTACCGTTGCTAGTTTGTCCCTGTATCGCGCATATCTCCCAGGGAAGTAGTGGAGCGAAATAATCTTTGATGTCTGTACCGGGCACATCAAGTTCGATGCCTAGATTTTTTGCCGACGCCGCTTTATGTGCCGCATCGTAACCAGCTTGACCAATCTCTCTGGGGCTGTAAATGATGTCCTTAGACATATGCGCCGCCGCCAGTGTCTATTTCTACTTCTTTTTTAGATGTGGCGTGCGCTCTTGGCATCCACGCTTTCAGTTCATTGTACGGGTCTTTCATTAGCTTGCCGTAACTAAGGCGGCCAGCCTCGTACGTCATTTCTTCGCTATTCACAAAAGCCCACAGAACCTTGAACTCCCACCCTTTATCTTTCTTCATCTTGATAAGATAGCGGATTGCCTTTTCCCACTTCCCGTTACCGCCTAAATCTATCGCGTCAACAACGCCTAGTGCCTTCTCTACCTCGTCGATCATGTCTTGCGTTTCTTCAATGCGCTTCTCCGCGTCCTGGTTGTACAGCGCCCCGTGTTTCAGGCGCATGTGTTCACTGGTTAACCTGACGACCAGCGGGTGATCCTTGCCGCCTCCGCCGTAAGATGGAAGGTCGTAAATATATTCCTGCAAAATCGGGATGATCGCTTGCTTGAACTTTCTGGTGTCAGTTGCCATTATCTCCTACCTCTCTGCCTTGCGGCAATTACTTACCTTGCTACTTCTTCCACTTACCATCGTCATACTCAAACGTCACTTTGAAGTATTGCCTTGCGGCATCGTGGTGTACAATTATTCCCTCTGGATTATCAAAGTCTGCGATAAACGATCCTGAGTTTCTGAGCATTTCCATAGTGTTTTGAATAGCGTTTGTGCTAAACTCTCCACTATATAAGATTGGCACAACAGATAACCCTGCGTCCAAAAGATTGTCAGGAATAGGGTTTTCGTCAGTTCCAAACCTAAATGTATTAAACAAGAAGAAGTGTTTACTGGAAAGACCATATCCGCGTTGTATTCCAAGCCCAGCCCACTCTCCATAGTGCCGACCTTCTCCTAAATAATCAAACAGTCTATCTCTGTTGTCGTGAACCCACCTCGCAAAACCGTAATTGTCACAGCCCTTTCCCTTTCCATGAGTACCGTTTGGGAATATCTCCCTCGTTCTTGATCCAACGATAAGGTTGCCATCCTCTCCGAAAACAATCTGCGCGTTCGTGCCGTCTATTTTCTCTGTGATTGTACAAGTCTTGTTTAGGCGTGGTATCTTGCTAAACTTCTCAAATGTTAGTTGCATCTTATCTCTCTTTCTGGTCTATGCCCGCCAACACGTACCGCAATACATTTCATTATCTGGCTGTAATTCCTTACTACATCGTGTGCATTTTGCTGTTGGCGTGCCATTAGATTCACTAAAAAACAGAAATAAACCGATCGCAAACAGCACAAGATAAATCGTAAAATACAACGCAGATTCCCATTTTGATGAGTTTGTAGATAAAATAACAAGGGCTAAGCCAAACTTCTCTTTTTCGGTCATTTCTGCCTCTCTTTCTGGTCTATGCAGACCTATTGCCTCAAGTTTTTAAGTTCTTTGTTTCTGTAAATTAATACATTTTTCCTATAGCGGCTATAGCAACTTCCTTCTTTTCTTTCAAATACCTCTATTAGAGTGTATGTAACATCTGGTTAGAGTATGCTACTTGAGAGAAAATCAAGCTGGTCAGGCTTGCGGAGCGTTGGAAAGTTTAAAGATTGCGAGTCTCCACCTTTTCTGCTTACATCTACTCGGTTAGGGTAGAACAGAACTCCGCCACTCTCTGCTTTGATCGGAGCTTCTCTTTCGAGACATCGGGGTACTTCCTGGTGGTATCTTAATCGTAGTGGTTGAGTGCTTGCTTTGCGCCTTACCCTTGTTAGGGCTTCATTCTTGCTATGTATGGCTTTCCCGCCGCGCACTCCTTTAGCGGTACTCCGAGCCAATTGTATGACCTAAAGCCACCTGTGAGACTTGAACTCACAACCTACCGCTTACAAGGCGGTCGCTCTACCAGTTGAGCTAAGGCGGCTGGTAATTTCCTTATCCTTTCTAAACAAATGGTGGCTGCTTTGCAATGCTAATCCATTCAATCATCGTTTATCTCCTAGATACAGAAAACCCCTTGCGAACTTTAGTAGATGCTCAGGTGACGAGTGGGCTTCGATTGCACCAGCGGCTAACCGGTATAACCTAAGCACCTACTAAAAACCGTAAAGGGTTTTTTGCTATCGCCACTCGTCTGATGCTGTTGTTTAGCGGGAGCCTACCCGCGCATCTGTCTTACAGCTTCCATTATACATATTTTCGGCGCGGTGTCAAGAGGCAATCAGGTTAACCTGAGTTATGGGTGCAACGGACTAGCTCACCTGCTTGGCGGTATGTTCACGCAAGCAACTTGAGCATAATAGTATTGTGTGTTCGCAGCCCTTACACCCGCGTGGCACAGCCAAGTCAGAGTGCAGCGGTTGTTGGGCGGCTTCTAAATCTATTACCTGCTCAACATTTGGCAGAGCAAACAGTATTTCGATTTCGTCTAACTCAACAACATATCCGCTCATTTCGTGGCAATAATAGCGACCGTAAAACGGAACGACTATTATCCACTCACCGCGAACTACTGCCACCAGAGTTCTTTTTTCGTTGTCTGCGCTCTTGTCAACTTCGTAAGCCGTAAAGTGCGACATTTTTTCTCCTTGCGGGACAGCCCGCCCAACGGTTGAATGGAGCCGTGAGCGCAGCGAGTCGGCTCCCATGATTTGTTATGCCGCCACCTTTTGATTTGCAGTGAACTCTGGCACAGCCTGAACGGATATATCAAACTTGACCCACTCAGTATCTTCTGGTTTCTTAACCCATATTTCCATTTGGTCTGGAAAATCCCAATCCGAGAAATGACGATCTGCCAGATATAGGGCAGCTTCTTCTGGATCATTCCCGCGGGCTTCATACCAATCATCGGGGTTTGTATCGTCATTGTATTCATATAAAACCGCATTCCAAAGCGGATTGCACACATGGGAGTTTTCCCATCCGTACTCATCACATATTTTGCATCTTACATAATTGCTCGACATTACATTTTCCTTTCACCACTGATAGCAAAACAGCGGTATAACGTTTAGCTTCACTTGCGGGGCGGACAGGTATACCGCCCCGTCAACCGTGAAAGCGGTAGTTAGCCCGCAATCTCTGACGCTTTGATGCCTGTGTCGTGGGCTATGCCATCTTCCGAGATAAACCAAATTACCCCATTGAATGAAACAAAGTTGTAACCTGCTTTCATGGCACGTTCAACGGCATCGCCGATGTCACTTCCAACTAACATTTTGTTCGAGTTGTAAATATGTTTCCAAAGCATTGCTCATCCTTTCCTGACTTGTCGGGCTAACGATTAGTTTCAACTGCTGGCGGGCTGGAGAGCCGCGCTGCTCTACTATGCAGCTTACGCATAACGCAAGCCTTCGACAGCGCAGCCCTCTAGCCAGTCAGTTTTGCAAACGATAGTTAGCCCGCTGCAACATCTTCGTCAATGTCGCTGGCGCAAATATATGACATAGCTGCGCTTATATCATCGCCATCTTCAATATACTGCTGATGAGCTTGAGTGTACAGTTTTGCGGCTTCATTATTATTTCCAGAATTTTCAGCATCAACAGCTTTTTGGAACAACTCGGTAGCACTTTCAAATATTTTTCTGAACATTTCTTTTCTTCTCCTTTGCCCTTGCGGGCTAACTAAAGCGTAGGCGGTGCGTCAGCGTCCGCCTCACGCACCGTTGGTGTAGTTGGTACTTCGTCACACTTCTGGCACGCCCACACGGGAGCGGACCCGCATTTTGCACAGCATGATGCTAGTTGCTCATCTTCTGCGCGCGCCAGTTCTGTTTCAAGTTCTGCTTTGAGTCTCTTGATTTCAGCCAGTGCCTTTGGGTGTTTGCTCCAGCGTATCATTTCCCAACCAACCACGCGGCAGTGCCGCGCACTTCGCACTTTTTATTTTTCGGGATGCTTATCTTCGGCATTTTCTCCCAAAACTCGACGATTGCATGGGCGCGTTTGTCCGAGATTTCGTAGTCAACAGCAAGGCATTCTGGAAGATCAATAACCGCCTCGCCAGCATTATAAAGTGTGTCCAGATAATTAATCATGTCCGCAAAGGCAGCGACAGTTGACACCAGTTCAAGAGCTTGCTTTTTGCCAAACCCGATGTTATTTCTACCTCGGATAATCTTCATCTTCTTTTCAAGGCTCTCGGCCACAAAGTCAATTTCTTTTTTGTCTTCGTCAGGGAGAGCCTGGTATGCTTTTTCAAACACATCTTTCATATTTCACCTCTATGAATAGGGTCCCGCCCGTTGTCTGCTTTAACCAATAGCCAGACTTGCTGACTATCTTCGCGTCTTCGAGCGTTTTGCACGCTACAGCGCGAAGCCAGGTGTTAGGCAGAGCGGCTGGGGACTTGATTTCTGTGACCATGTTTA
>Ga0208160_1001341_pt1 | contig 10492 bp, 4 predicted proteins | sample CB_VirMetaG_FD_184536 | JGI IMG/M metagenome (GOLD analysis project Ga0208160, IMG submission 184536) | Freshwater to marine saline gradient viral communities from Chesapeake Bay - CB_1504_1 Viral MetaG (SPAdes) (version 4) | ecosystem: Environmental > Aquatic > Marine > Coastal | place: USA... | reverse complement strand
TATGTCGATAATAGACCTTCGATTACTAGATCTCAAAACCAAAAAGAAGATATCAAAGTTATTTTGCAATTCTAAAGAATTATGCCACAGGAAACTAATCTCAACGTCTCTCCATATTTTGACGATTTTGATATTGATAAGGACTATTATAAAGTCTTATTTAAACCAGGTTATCCAGTACAAGCAAGGGAACTGACAACTTTACAGTCAATTCTACAAAATCAGGTTGAGCAATACGGAAAGCATATTTTTAAAGAAGGTTCGGTAGTAATTCCCGGACAATTAAGATACGAAAACCCACTTTATGCCGTAGAAATTGAAGAGTCTTTTAATGGAACTCCAATTTCTTTATACTTTGATCAATTTTTAGGCAAAAAATTAAGAGGTTCTTCCAGTGGTGTTACTGCAGAAGTTGTATATCTTTTAAAGAATACAGATTCTGAAAGAGGAAATTATACGCTATATTTAAAGTATCTTCAAAGTGGTGGTGATGATTTTTCAAATAGAATTTTTCAAAGTGGAGAAACACTAACATTAGAAAATCCACTAACATACGGAAATTTCACTATTCAAGTTGGGCAAGGAGTTTGCAATACAATTTCAACCAATGCAACTTCTGAGGGTTCTGGTGTATCTGTAGCGGAAGGTATTTATTTTGTTAGAGGTGTATTTGCCAGAGTATCTGCACAAACTATTATTTTAAGTCAATATTCTATTTCTCCTTCATATAAAGTTGGTTTTGATATTATTGAACAAGTAATCACTGCAGATGAGGATGAAAGTTTATTTGATAATGCCCAAGGATTTTCAAATTATTCTGCTCCAGGTGCAGATAGATTCAAAATAACTTTAGAGCTCTCAAAAAGAAGTATAGATGATTTAGATACAAATAATTTTGTAGAAATACTGAGAGTTCAAAATGGAGTACCTCAGTTTTTTGATAAGAATGCACAATATAATCTAATTAGAGATGAACTAGCTAGAAGAACTTTTGACGAGTCTGGTAACTATTTTGTAAGGCCCTTTTCACTTTTTGTAAGAGATAGTTTAAACGATAGAGTTTTGAGTGAGGGTATTTACTTCAAAAATCAGAGAACAGTTGAGGGAAATAATCCATCAGAAGATTTGATGGTCTATCAAATTGGTCCAGGTAAGGCTTATGTAAATGGTTATGATGTTGAAACTATTGCACCAAGACTTTTAGACGTTCCCAAACCAAGAACCACTCAGACAACAGGTACTGAAGTTATTCCATTTAATGCTGGTTCCTTGTTTGTAGTTAATAATGCATATGGTTTCCCTTCAATTGGACTTGGAACAAATACAACAGTGAGTTTAATGGACTCTCGTATTGGGGAGTCTCCTAGCGTTGCCGCAGGAACTACAATTGGTCTTGCTAGAATATATGATTGTGTTCCGGAATCCAGTTATGTTGATGGCACTAGTAGATTTAATTTGAGATTATTTGATATTAGAACATATACCAAGATAGGACTTACATCCCCATTTGGTGGAACAGGACTTTCTACTCCTTGTTTTATTGAGGGTAAAAAGAGTAGAGCGACTGGTTATCTCAAAGAATCAATATCTGCATCTGGTACTGAATTGACTCTATATGAAACAACTGGCAATTTCCTAGAAAATGAACAAATTGTAGTAAATGGTATTGATAACGGAAGACTAATTCAATCTGTAACTGATTATTCAATTTCTGATATAAAATCAATCTATTCTCAGGTCGGAATCAACACATTTAATGCAGATTTGGTTCTCTCCCGTGGTTCTTATATTGCAAAACCCGGAACTACATTCAGAGTTAATAATGGAGTAGTGTCTGCGGGTTTGAATAACGTATTTACCAAACTTGTAAAAGTTGGTGATATAGTATCATATGCAAGTACAACTTTTACTGGCGATCCAATTTATAATAAAGTTACTTCGATTGGTGCCGGTGGAACATCATTTACTGTTGCAGGAATTACTACTGTCACCGATATTTGTGAGGGTGCTTTACCTGCAGGGTCTTTTGACACCACAAATATTATTAAAGTGTCACCATCTGTTGATTCTACAAATTCATCTCTTTTAACACTCTTAAACATAGACAATGTATCTTCGGTCAATTTTGAAGGAAATGAAGTTATTCAGAGACGCTCATATAATGTTGCATCTTTTTCAGGCAGCTCAATATCAGTTACAATTGATCCTTCAGATGCTGATATTTTCTTCGATTCCTTTGATGAGGATAGATTTTTAATCACCTATTCTGATGGGGATATTGAACCACTAAGATCTGATCAATATAATATTAGTCTTGATGGGAAAACTGTCACATTTAATGGACTAATAAAGACGAGTGGGACTGATGCAATTGTTATTGCGACAGTTAGAAATATTAGACCAAGTTCAAAATCTAAAAAATTCAATAAAGTTTCTTCATTAGTAGTTTCAAATTCAAGTCTTGTAAATTCTGGAATCGGAACTACAACTTTGAATGACGGACTCACTTATAGCAATGTTTATGGCACAAGAGTTCAGGATAAAATTATTAGCTTAAATGTACCTGACGTAGTTAGGGTTCTTGCTGTGTATGAGTCTAATAGTATAGGAGAACCTGCATTACCAACTTTATTAATTTCTGGCAATCCAAATAATAATCAAAATTTTGTTGTTGGTGAATATATTGAAGGTAGGGATTCTGGTGCAACTGCGATTATAACCAGAAAAATAGATACAAATAAGTTAGAATACGTATATCTTAACACCATTCAATTCTCTGTGGGAGAAGTCGTTGTAGGAAGTGAATCTACTGAGGAAGCAATTATCTCTTCTAAAGTTTTGGGTGATAAGAACATCACGAAGAATTTCCTACTTGATGATGGGCAAAGAGATACTTTCTATGATTACTCTAGAATTATTAGGAAAAGCAATCTACAAGAACCAAATAAAAAATTAAAAATTATATTCCAAAATTATACAATAGATTCTTCAGATACTGGCGAATTTATTACTGCTAATAGTTACAATGCAGAGAACTTTAAGTATGATGTTCCATCTTATCAAAATTATAGATTAACTGATTACATTGATATTAGACCTCGTGTTGCACCTTATACATTATCAACAAAATCTCCATTTGAGTTTTCTTCCAGGAACTTTGCTTTTGACGGACAATACTCAGAGTATACTTTGTGCCCTGGAGAAAATCTAATTCTTTCATATTCATATTATGTTGGAAGAATTGATAGAGTTTTCTTAAATAGTGATGGAACTTTTGATGTTGTTCAAGGAAATCCTTCTTTAACTCCCGTTCCACCACCACTCAAATCAAACTCTTTAGATATTGCAACAATTTCTATTCAACCTTACATTTATGATGTAAAAAATGTAAGTGTTGTCATGTCAAAATATAAGAGATACAGAATGTCTGACATCTCTTTACTTGAGGATAGAATTCAAAGAGTTGAAAAATTCACAACACTCTCCATGCTTGAGAGTAAAACAGAAAACTTTACAATCAAAGATGCAGAGACTGGCTTAGATAGATTTAAGTGTGGATTTTTCGTAGACAACTTTAGTTCACAAGAATACCACGATTTAGCAAATCCAGTATATAGATCTTGTATTGATACAAGTACTAATACTTTAAGACCAGTACATTATACAACTGCTATTGATCTACAATTAGGTTCAGAGGCAATTAGTGGAGTTGGTCAGACTTTCAAACCAAATGTTGACCAAAGTTACGTCACTGACTTGGGTTCTCCAAATATTAGAAAAACGGGAGACTTAATCACTCTAAATTACAATGAAGTTCAATATTTTGAACAACCCTATGCAACTAAGACTGAAAGTGTAACACCATTTTTAGTTAGATATTGGCAAGGTACTGTTACTCTCAATCCTTCCTTTGATAGTTGGGTTGAAGAGAAGAAAATAACAACAACATCATTTAAGGAAATATCAGAAACTATTGATAGAGAAGACCAAAATATTACAAATGTAGAAAATGTAACGATAGATAGAGAAGTCTTCACAAATCCACCAATAACGCAAACGGGCACAAATCCATTTGATTGGATTGCTAATGCACGAAGTGTTTTGTCGGGCGTTAGGGTAATTGGTGGAGTACCGGTTTCAATTCAAAGTGATGTAACACTAACAAATTTCAGGCAGTTTGGCAACACGAGTGAGTTCGAAAATATAGTTGGATCTGATTTTCTGCAAATTGCTGTTACTCTTAATACAGGCCGCCGCGTGCCGAAGATTGCGGATTCGGATAGAGATTTAATCCGCTCACTTTTGCCCCAAGATGTAGCAAATCAGTTTATTGGTGCAGCTGATAATTCAACAGCGAGGAGGTTAGGAATTATTTTTACTCCAGGACAACCCCCAACTATCACAGAAAGTAGAGAAACTACAACAACCACAGAATCAACTTCAAATATTACAACTCTTGTTGTCCCAGAAGAAATTATAACTGCTGATACAACTTCAACTTCTATTTCGAATTATACTGAAGAAGTAAGATTCTTAAGAAGCAGAAATATTGAATTTGATGCAAAAGGATTAAGACCTGTTACACGTTTTTATAGTTTCTTTGAAGGAATTGATGTGCAAAATTACATAATTCCAAAATTATTAGAAGTTGAAATGATTTCTGGCAAATTTGAAATTGGAGAAACTGTAGAATCTGACCCCCACTTCACCGCACAAAAAATAAGATTTAGACTTTGTAAACCAAATCATAAAACTGGACCTTTTGACGGGTCAAATCCACCATCAATTACAACTCCAATTCCTGTTGTAGATTTTACTACTGGAGAAGTTCTCCCACAGGACCCAAATCTACAAGCAAGACCGGATATTTTTAAATTCAATCCATATACTCAGCAATCAATTCCGGAAGATTATAGCGAATCTTCCACTTTCTTAAATATCGATACTCGTGCATTAGAACTTCAGACAGAAACTGAATATTATGGAATGATTGCACCAAATATGAAACTTATTGGAAAAACTTCAGGTGCGGTCGCAAGAATTTCTAATATCAGACTCATTTCTGATAATTTTGGAAGATTGCTTGGTTCTTTATACATCCCAGACCCAAATGTTTTAAGTAATCCAAAATGGATTAATGGAAGTAATACTTTTACTTTGATTGATACTCCAGCACTGGATAATTTGAGTAATATTTTCCAAGAGTTTATATCAAATACTAGAATTAATGAAAGTTCTGCAGAAGCAGAGTTTGCTTCATTAGCAACAGCAAATGTAGAAGAAACTAATATTCTGACTACAAGAAACATAACAATTTTAACTAGTTTTAATGTAAATACAACGAATATTACAAATACAACAACAAATACAACAACAGTCACACAAACTCAAACTGGTGCACCGGATAATCAATCTAGAATTTGGGAACTACGTGACCCATTAGCACAATCTTTCTATGTCCGGGATAATACTGGAATATTTTTAACTTCGGTTGAAGTTTTCTTTGAGACAAAAGACGAGAATATTCCCGTAACTCTTCAGATTAGACCTATGATTGCTGGGGTTCCCAGCAACTTAGTAGTCCCATTCTCAGAAGTTACTCTTACACCCGACGAAATCAATCTTTCCTCCGATGGAACTATTCCAACAAAAATAACTTTCCCATCTCCAGTATATCTACCTGGACCTCAGCAACTAGAAGTCAGACAAGCACCAATTGGTAGTCAGCAAAGTTCTGAGTTTTCTATTGTTCTTCTTTCCGGAAGTCCTCAGTATAGAGTGTTTATTGCCGAACTTGGTAGAAATGCACTATTGCCAGGAGATAGTCCAAATGCAGGAACTGGAATAAGATTATCAGCACAACCAACTTTGGGAAGTTTGTTTAAGTCGCAAAATGGTTCAACTTGGTCTCCATCACAGTTAGAGGACCTAAAATATAGACTTTATCGTGCAGATTTTGCTAATGAAGGTCTAGTTAGATTCTTCAATCCAAAACTTGATATTGGTAACAAAAAAGTAACAGTAACTGGGTCAAATCAAATTCAACCACTTTCTAAGAAAATTCTTGTTGGACTTGGATCTACTGGATATGATGCAAATAATGTCGTTCCTGGAGTGTCCTTAGTTCAAGGGTCAGCAACAGGTGAACTAGCCGGAATCGCTGGAAGTATTGCATCCGGCATTGGATTGGGAGTTTCTGTCACAAATCCTGGATTTGGATATACTGCAGGAACATTCTCTGATATTGCTTTAAGAACAGAAACTGGAAGTGGTAGGGGAGCTGTTGCGACAATCGGAGTAACTGCATCCGGAATAACTACAGTTACAATAACTAACGGCGGATTTGGATATCAACCCGGAGATTCTTTGCTTATCCCAGAAACTGGATTCGGTCAAAATGTTGGATTTGGTGGAAAACTAACGGTAACTAATATTGCATCAAATAATACATTTATTATTGATAATGTTCAAGGCCAGTTTTCTGCTGGAAGCAGTGTATTAAATTACATAAATTCTTCAGGAATTACAACACAGACCGGAATCGGAGTTACTATTACTGAAATCTTTGAAGATCCTTACTATGATGGTCTTCACATGAAGATTTTACATATGAATCATGGAATGCATTCATCAGAGAATTATCTGAGAATAAGTTCATTCAGACCTCTACAATCCGAAGTTAATTCTAGATTAACATCGGCAATTACGCCTACAGACACCACAATTCCAATTACGTCATCTACTGGATTCGAAACCTTTGAGAGAGTTGCTGTAGATGCTTCCAATCCTGGTTATGTAATTATTGGAGATGAAGTAATTTCTTATACTGGTTATAGTGCAACAAGTCTCACTGGCGTAGTTAGAGGAGTTGATGGAACTCAAGCACAATCTTATGATTCTACACTACCTGTTTATAAGTATGAATTTAATGGAATTTCTTTAAGAAGAATCAACAAAGTACACAATTTTGCAGAGGTTGACGAAAATCATCCAACCGAACTTAATTCGTACTTTATTAAGATTGATATGTCAGATACTGATTTTGATAATATTGGAATTGGTTCAGATAGAACAAATGATTTATACTTTAATGAGACCCTACAAACTGGAGGACCAGGAACAATTCTCACAAACAATATTCAGTTTGAAGCAATTACTCCCAACGTATCTTATATTATTCCAGGAAAAACAAACCTCGGATGTAGAATTAGAACCTTTACTGGAACAAGCATAGGTGGAAATGAGAAGTCATTCTTGGACGATGGATTCAGTTCTATTCCACTCGATAAAACTAGTTATTTTGGTAATCCAAAATTAATTTGTTCTGACATCAATGAGCAAAAGTTCATTACAGAGTCGCCAGGAAGTAAATCATTTACAATGGAATTCCTAATGAATACTGTTGATTCTAGAGTATCGCCAGTTATTGATACAATCAGAGTTGGTGCAGTTTTAACATCCAATCTAATTAATAGTCCTTATGGTGTAAATGAGAATTCTAATTACGCTAATGACGATACTGTAAGAAGTCTTTTCAATGATAAGCACTCAACGATTTACCTTTCTAAACCAGTAAGACTTAAGATTCCAGCAAATTCGATCAAAGTATTACTCACAGCAAGTCGTAATGATACGAATGATATTCGCGTTCTTTATCAACTCTTTAGAGACGATGCTCCACAGGCATCTGAAAATTATGAATTATTCCCAGGCGCAGCCAACTATCAAGTTGATGGGCAAGGTATTAAGAGAGTTATTGACCCATCCCTGAATGATGGATCTGCGGATACATTTGCAAGACAAACAAACGATTCCTCTTTCCGTGATTATGAGTATAGTGTAGATGACCTACCCGACTTTAATGCCTTTGCTATTAAGATTGTAATGGCAGGAAAGAATCAAGCAATTCCTCCAGTGATTCGTCAATTAAGAGCAATTGCTACTATCAAACCTAGGATTTGATTATGGAATATATTAAAGTAAAAGATAAAGACCACCTTGCAAGAGATATGAATTCAAATGGAATTGTAAATTTTGATATGGAGGGTTATGAGAAATATATTGAGAACTACAAAAGAGTTTACAGTGAATCTCAAAAAATTAAAAATCTTGAGAGCGAAATGAGTGAAATTAAAGATGATTTAAATGAAATTAAATCTTTACTAAGGAGTCTGGCGAATGGATCCTGACAAAATTACTTTAGAAAATATATCTAAATCATTTGAATATGAGAAACTTTCTAGAGACCTAGATAGTATAGATGATATTGAAACTTTAAGAAATTTTGCAAAATCTTATGCAAAACTCTATTTTAAACAACAAGAAGTCATATTAACACTCTAATGGCACAACCATCTACCAGACAAGAACTTATTGATTATTGCAAAAGAAAACTGGGATCCCCAGTTTTAGAAATTAACGTTGCCGACGAACAAATAGAAGATTTGGTTGATGATGCTGTTCAGTTTTTTCAGGAAAGACATTTTGATGGTGTCTATCCTACTTTTTATAAGTATAAAATTACTCAAGATGATATAAATCGGGGCAGAGCAAGAGGTTCAACTTCCCCCGTAGGTATTGTATCAACGTCAGTTTCTACAAATATTGTAGGAACTGCTACAACTTTTACATACGAAGAAAATAGTAATTATCTTCAAGTTCCACCAAATATTATTGGTGTAAATAAAATTTTTACCTTTGACGGAACTAATACTATTACCAATAATATGTTTAGTGTTAAATATCAACTATTTTTAAATGATATTTACTATTGGGGTTCTATTGAACTTCTTAGTTATGCTATGGTCAAAACTTATTTGGAAGATTTAGATTTTCTACTTAATACTCAAAAACAAATTCGCTTCAACAAAAGACAAGATAGACTATATTTAGATATTGATTGGGCAACAGTAAGAGAGGGTCAATATTTTGTAATAGATTGCTATTCAACTTTAGATCCCAACGACTATTCTAAGGTTTGGAATGATTCATTTTTAAAACCATATCTCACTGCTCTTATAAAAAGACAGTGGGGACAAAATATGATGAAATTTACAGGAGTAAAACTACCGGGTGGGGTCGAATTGAATGGTAGACAAATGTACGATGATGGGCAAAGAGAAATTGATATGTTAATGGAAAAAATGTCGAACACTTATGAACTTCCACCTCTAGATATGATAGGTTAATCCTATGCTAAATCCATTCTTTCTGCAGGGATCTTCAAACGAACAGGGACTGATTCAGGATTTAATCAATGAACAGTTGAGAATGTATGGTGTGGAAATTTACTATCTTCCAAGACAATACATCACTGAAAAGACAGTGCTGAGAGAAGTAATAGAATCGGAATTTAGTAGCGCATATCCAATAGAAGCCTATATCAATTCATATGAAGGATATTCCGACAATCCGACTATTTTGTCAAAATTTGGCATTCAGGCACTCAACGAAATAGTATTGACGATTTCTAGAGAAAGATATGAAAATTATATTGCACCATTAATTAAAAATCAATCCAATATAAAATTATCAAAAAGACCCAAGGAAGGAGACTTGGTTTATTTCCCATTGGGAGATAGGTTGTTTGAAATAAAGTACATTGAACATGAAAAACCCTTTTATCAATTACAAGGAAACTATACCTATGAACTGAGATGCGAACTCTTTAGGTATGAGGATGAACTTATTGATACAAGTATTGATAAAATTGACGACCTTATTTCTGGGGCAGATTTAACAGACCCAGAAAAGAATCCAATTGGAAATCTTGTCAATCTTACGATGTCGGGAATTGGGTCTACTGCTACTGCCACATGTGCAATCGTAGATGGAGGTGTAAGATTTGTTACGATTACTAATCGTGGCGGAGGTTATACAAGTACTCCTACTGTTGGATTTACTTCTGCACCTACTGGAGGAAAAACTGCAAGTGCTGTTGCTGAAATGATAGGTGGAATTGTTGTATGTAATAACAATGTAGATCCAAAAGCAAAATCAGTACAAAAAGTCTTAATTACTAATGCAGGATTTGGATATACTACACCACCCAAAGTTAAATTTAGTGGAGGTGGCGGCAGTGGGGCTTCAGCAACTGCTACGATTGGCGATGGAATCGTAGGAATAATTACAGTTACTGATGGCGGGTCTGGTTATATACTTCCTCCCACAATAACTTTTACGGGTATTTCTTCTGTCTCGGCAGCTGCTACTGCAGTAGTTTCTGCCGCAGGTTCAATAACATCAATCAATATTATTAACGCTGGTCTTGGATATACAGAGACGCCGACAATTACGATTGGCAATCCTCTCTTATCATCGACAGGAAGTTTTATTTTTAATGAAATAGTTACTGGTTCTCAGAGTGGTGTTACTGCAAGGGTCAAATCTTGGAATTCTGTTACAAAAGTCCTTCAAGTATCAAATCTAACTGGAGATTTTGTTGTTGGTGAAAATATTGTTGGCAGTGCTTCAAGTGCATCTCATTATTTAC
>Ga0208160_1001340_pt1 | contig 10492 bp, 10 predicted proteins | sample CB_VirMetaG_FD_184536 | JGI IMG/M metagenome (GOLD analysis project Ga0208160, IMG submission 184536) | Freshwater to marine saline gradient viral communities from Chesapeake Bay - CB_1504_1 Viral MetaG (SPAdes) (version 4) | ecosystem: Environmental > Aquatic > Marine > Coastal | place: USA... | reverse complement strand
GATGGCGACATTGCCTGTTGAAGAGCAGGAGTTGTTTTTGTCGCAGGTTGAGGAATATAGGACTGCGTTGGAGAGGGAGGGAGCGCAGAAGAGTTTTATGTCGTATGTGAAGATGATGTGGCCGGGATTTGTGCATGGACGGCATCATGCGGTTATGGCTAAGAAGTTTGAGGCTATCGCCAATGGGACATTAAAGAGGCTGATTATTAATATGCCGCCTCGCCATGCTATAGTTACAAGCATGAATATACCTACGCTTTTGGGTATGAAGACTATGGCAAGTCTTTGTGTTGGTGATTATGTTTTTGGGCCTGATGGAGAGCCGGTTAAGGTTCTTGGCAAGTCTGAAGTGTTTTCAGGTCGCCAGATTTATCGGGTTACTACGGACGACGGCGCTTCGATAGATGTTGATGGGGAGCATCTGTGGACTGTGCGATTGTGTAGAAAGCACGGCGTCTTTCATGACTACACGACTGAGCAGTTGTGGAAAAGGCAGAACGGGGAAATCCTGAAAACCAAACGCAATGGTAGTGCTGAATTTATTGCGGGTAAAGCTGTTGGCGCTCCGAGACTACCTATGCTTCCCAAAGTGTCGCCGGTTCAGTACGACAGGAAAAATCTATTGGTTGACCCGTATGTGCTTGGCGTATGGCTTGGGGATGGGAGTAACAATAACGGCGTAATTACAGCCAAAGACAATGATGCCGTATTCACTAGGGCTGAGATTGAAAGCCGTGGATACAAGACAACGGATCAGGCTACGCGCTATACCTTTGGCATTCTTGGGTTGCAAATTCAACTTAAAGAGTTGGGCGTGTACAAGAATAAACACATCCCGCAAGTGTATTTAGAGGGATCGGTTCAGCAGCGTAGAGATTTGCTTAAAGGCTTGATGGACACGGATGGAAACGCTTCCAAAGCGGGGCAGTGTTTTTTTGCTCAAAGCAATCGGGCGTTTATTGAGCAAGTGGCTGGATTGATCCGAAGCCTTGGCATCAAAGCAAACATCCTTGAGTCTGAGGCAAAGATTGGGGATAAGTCGTATGGCTTGACTTGGAAAGTTTCGTTTTACGCCAGTGATGTATTTCTACTTCCTCGCAAAGAAGAGCGCACACTAAAAGGCGAAAGAAAGTTTGGCCGGTATATCAAGATTGAAAAGCTTGAAATAAGTGGCGATACCCAATGTATCAAGGTAGACCGTGAAGATGGTTTGTTCTTGGCGGGTGAGGGTTATATTTGTACTCACAACACAAAAAGCGAGTTTGCTTCGTATTTGTTGCCGTCGTGGTTTTTGGGTCGGTATCCGGGGAAAAAGATTATTCAGTCATCGAACACTGGCGACTTGGCTGTGAACTTTGGTAGGAAGGTTCGGAACTTGGTGGATAGTCCGATTTACTCAAAGGTGTTTCCCGGTGTGGCTTTGAGGCAGGATAGTAAGGCTGCGGGTCGGTGGGCGACCAATCAGAATGGCGAGTATTTTGCTATTGGTGTAGGGGGGACTGTTACGGGTAAGGGTGCGGATCTATTGATTATTGATGACCCGCATTCTGAGCAGGAGGCGTCTATGGCGTCTGGCGACCCTAGTGTGTTTGATAAGACGTATGAATGGTACACCTCTGGGCCTCGCCAGCGACTGCAACCGGGCGGGGCTATTGTTATTGTTATGACTAGGTGGGGTGAGAGGGATTTGACTGGCCGTGTAATGAAGGATGCGGCCATGCGGGATAAGTCAGAAGAGTGGGATATTGTGGAGTTTCCCGCAATCATGCCTAGCGGCAATCCCTTATGGCCTGAGTTTTGGTCGTATGAAGAATTAGACGCTTTGCGTGAGGAATTGCCGCCTGCAAAGTGGAATGCTCAGTATCAGCAGGCTCCTACTGGCGAAGAGGGTGCTTTAGTTAAAAGGGAGTGGTGGAAGATGTGGCCGGGAGAAGAGCCGCCGAGGTGTGAATTTATTATTCAGTCATGGGATACGGCGTTTACAAAAAGCGAGCGGTCGGACTATTCTGCTTGTACGACATGGGGAGTTTTCCACATGAACGAAGATCCTACTGATGTAAACATTATCTTGTTGGATGCGTTTAAGAAAAGGATGGAGTTTCCTGAGTTAAAGCAGAAGGCGATGGAAATGTATAAGGAGTGGGAGCCTGATGCGTGCGTGGTTGAGGCTAAGGCTTCTGGAGCGCCATTGATATTTGAATTACGTTCTATGGGGATACCTGTATCTGATTACACGCCGAGTCGGGGAAATGATAAATTTGTGCGGATAAACTCCGTGACTGATTTGTTCCGCTCTGGTAAAGTGTGGTGTCCTGAGACTCGCTGGGCTAGTGAGGTAGTTGAGGAAATGGCGGCATTCCCAAATGGCGAACACGATGACCTTGTGGACTCAAGTACACAGGCGCTTATTAGATTTAGGCAAGGCGGCTTTATTCGTTTGGAATCAGATGAACGCGATGAAGTTAGAAGTTTCCGCCGAAAAGCCGCTTATTATTAGGATAGAACATGAGCATTGAACAAACTCTTAATCCCCCGCCTTTGGGCTTAGACAGCCTTATGGGTGATGAGCCTATGGTTGAAATTGAAATTGAAAACCCTGATGGCGTGCGTATTGGCATGGATGGGTTGGAGATTGAGATTGAGCCTGAGTCAGAGGTAGGTGAGTTTGGCGATAACTTGGCCGAAGATATTTCTAGTGGCGAGCTTCAAAAGATTGCTGGCGACATTCTTGAACTGGTTGATGCGGATATTAATAGCCGCAAAGATTGGGTAGAAATGTATGTCAAGGGCTTGGAAGTCCTTGGTATGAAATATGAAGAGCGAACTGAGCCGTGGCTTGGTGCTTGTGGTGTTTTCTCTACAGTTCTAACTGAAGCTGCCGTACGATTTCAAAGCGAAACCATTCTGGAAACTTTTCCGGCGCAAGGGCCAGTTAAGACGGAAATCATTGGCGCTATTGATAAACTGAAAGAAGAAGCTGCTGAACGAGTCCGTGAGGACATGAATTACCAGTTGACCGAGGAAATGCCTGAGTACCGGCCTGAGCATGAAAAGATGCTGTATTCGCTGGGCTTGGCTGGCTCTGCATTTAAGAAGGTGTACTTCGATCCGTCGATGCGGCGTCAAGCGGCCATGTTTATTCCTGCTGAAGACATGATTATTCCTTATGGCTCGTCCAGCTTGATTGGATCAGAGCGCGTAACGCACATCATGCGCAAGACGAAGAACGACATCCGTAAATTACAGGTGTCTGGCTTCTACCGTGATGTGGATTTGGGTGAACCAGTCGCCATTCATACGGACGTAGAGAAAAAGAAGGCCGAAGATCAGGGTTACAGCGTTACAGACGATGACCGCTACCAGATTCTTGAGGTTCAGATTGACTACGATCTGCCGGGTTATGAGGATGAAGACGGAATTGCACTGCCATACGTCATTACCATCGACCGAAACACACAAGAAATTCTTTCGATCCGTAGAAACTACGATGAAGAAGATGAAACACGCGCAAAACGCGAGCATTTTGTCCAATATACGTACATTCCCGGCTTTGGAGCTTACGGAATTGGCCTGATTAGCTTGATTGGCGGCTATGCACGCGCTGGTACGTCGCTGATTCGCCAACTGATTGATGCCGGTACGCTTTCTAACCTACCGGGCGGCTTGAAATCGCGTGGTTTGCGGATTAAAGGTGACGATACACCGATTGCTCCGGGCGAATTCCGTGACGTTGATGTTCCATCTGGCACTGTGCGCGACAACATTATGGCTTTGCCATATAAAGAGCCGAGCCAAGTTCTTGCTGGTTTGCTGGACAAGATTACTGATGAAGGCCGTCGCCTTGGTTCTATTGCCGACATGAATGTCAGCGATATGAGCGCCAATTCGCCGGTTGGTACTACGCTGGCTATCTTGGAACGCCAGCTTAAGAATATGTCAGCGGTTCAGGCGCGTGTTCATTATTCGATGAAGCAGGAATTCAAACTGCTTAAGAATATTATTCGTGACTACGCCCCAACTGAGTACAGTTACAACCCAGTTGGAAACAATCGCAAGGCCAAACAAAGCGATTACGACATTGTTGAAGTGATTCCAGTCAGCGACCCTAATAGCTCAACAATGGCTCAACGGATCATGCAGTATCAGGCTGTGATTCAGTTGGCTCAGCAAGCCCCTCAGATCTATGACTTGCCACAACTGCATCGTCAGATGATTGAAGTGCTAGGTGTTAAGAATGCTGACAAGCTTGTACCAGTTGAAGACGATATAACGCCGCGTGACCCGGTTAGTGAAAACATGGCGTTCTTGACTGGCAAGCCTACAAAGGCGTTTATCTATCAAGACCACGATGCACACATTGCCGTTCATACATCAATGATGCAAGATCCAACATTGATGGCGCAGATTGGGCAAAACCCACAAGCTCAGAAAATGATGGCAGAGATTCAAGCGCATATTTCAGAGCATTTGGCATTTGCGTATCGCAAGAAGGTTGAAGAGCAGTTGGGTGTTCCGATGCCAGCGCCTAACTCCAAGCTACCAGAAGAAGTTGAAGCACAGCTTTCCCGCATGGTTGCTTTGGCTGCACAACAAGTTCTGGCGCAAAGCAAAGGTCAAGCTCAACAAAAGCAGGCGCAACAGCAAGCGCAAGATCCACTGGTTCAAATGCAACAAGCCGAATTGCAGATTAAACAGCAGGAAGTTCAAGCCAAGATTGCAAAAATCCAAGGCGACTTACAAATTAAACAGGGTGAATTGCAGATTAAATCTCAGCAAGCCGCTGGCAAACAAATTGACAACACGAGCGGAATTGCTCAACGCCAGCAGATTGAAATGCAATTAATGCAGCAACGACACCAGCAGGAAATGGAACAAGATGCTCAGGCGCATCAACAACGTATGGCGATTGAACGTCAGACTGCTGAGCAGCGTAATATGATTGAACAAAGCAGAGTTAGAAATAATCAGGGAGTTAAATAATGGAATCCAAAATTATTGATGTTGCTGTTTCCAAATTGGAAGAACATATCAAGAATTTGGTAGATGTCTTAAGTGGTGGTGGAGCTAAATCCTACGATCACTATAAAGAACTGTGCGGGAAAATCCAAGGTTTCCAAACCGCGCAGTATGAACTTGGCGACCTTGTGCGTAGATTTAAGGAAAATGATGAAGACTAATTTCGATCTTGGTGCAATTGATCTTTCTGGTGTGCTAAATACCAATCAGGAAGAGAAAGCCAAGCAAGTGCCTGACCCAGTGACCTATCACATTCTTTGCGTGCTGCCAGAGGCAGAAACAGAATATGAAGGTGGTTTGCTTAAAGCAAGCCAGACAATGCAGTTTGAGGAGTTGCTTTCTCCTGTACTGTTTGTGGCAAAAATTGGCCCCGACGCATTTAAAGATGCAACACGATTTCCTTCAGGCCCGTCCTGCAAGGTTGGTGATTTTATTTTGGTTCGACCTAATACCGGCACACGAATGAAGATTCATGGGCAGGAATTTCGTCTTATCAATGACGATAGCGTTCAAGCTATTGTTGAAGACCCAAGAGGAATTAAACGTGTTTAAGGGGTAAATTATGGCTGAAATTGAAAAAACAGAATTTGAGTTTCCTGATGAAAAGGAAGATAAGGCTACAAAAGTAGCTGGACGCGCCTCGGAACAGGAAGACGAGCCTGAAATTGAAGTGGTTGACGATACGCCAGAGCATGATCGTAACCGCACAAAGATGGTTGAGCCTCCAAAGGAATTTGCAGAAGACGAACTGAATAAGTATGACGAGAGCGTACAGAAGCGTATTAAGCATTTCACTAAGGGATACCACGAAGAACGCCGTGCCAAAGAGTCTATTCAACGCGAGAAGGATGAGGCTCTACGTTTTGCTCAGTCTATGGTTGAGGAAAATAAGCGTTTAAAGGGTACTGTTAATCAAAACCAAAGTGCTTTGATTGAACAAGCTAAAAAGGTAGTTGCTAATGAGCTTGAAAAAGCAAAGCAGCAATATAAAGATGCTTATGAAGCTGGTGATTCAAGCGCTTTAGTAGATGCTCAAGAGAATCTAACTTCAGTTAAAATGAAGTCAGAACGAGTTAATAACTTTAAGCCTGCGCCTTTACAATCTGATGAAGTTGAGGTACAACCACCACAACAGAAATATAAAGAGCCGCCGATTGATGAAAAGTTGGCGTCTTGGCAGGAAAAGAATCCTTGGTTTGGTAAGAATAAACGGATGTCTGCTTACGCCCTTGGGCTGCATGAAGATTTGACTGAAGAAGGTATTACCACTGGAAGTGATGAGTATTACCGTCGTATTGACGCTGATATGAAGCAAAGATTTTCGGAACAGTTTGGAGCCGAAGAGAACGTTGATGCTAAACCTCAACGAACTAAATCCAACGTTGTTGCACCTGCAACCCGTAGCACAGCGCCTCGAAAGATCGTGCTTACGCAGACACAGGTGAATCTCGCCAAACGGCTTGGTGTTCCATTGGAACTCTATGCTCGTAAGGTTGCTGAAGAAATGAGGAAATGAAAATGGCTGGAACACCGCGTATTACCCGTGAACTTGATACCCGCGAAAAGATGGAGCGCCCAAAACAATGGATGCCCCCTCAACTTCTACCCGATCCAACACCGGAGCCGGGTTATGCGTTTCGCTGGATTCGTATTAGCACGCTGAATAAAGCAGATCCGACAAATATTTCGTCAAAACTTCGTGAGGGCTGGGAACCAGTAAAAGCTGCCGATCATCCTGAAATCCGCCTATTTGGAATGGCTAACGCTCAATTCCCTGATTGTGTGGAAGTAGGTGGTTTGTTGCTTTGTAAAACCCCAGTTGAGTTTACTGAACAACGTGACGCATATTATCGCCAACAGGCAGATGTGCAGATCAAGTCGGTGGATAGCAACTATATGCGCGAAAGCGATCCACGGATGCCTCTCTTTAAAGAGAAGCGATCTGAGGTAACTTTCGGAAAAGGTAATTAAATTTTTAAGGAGTCGTAAATGGCTTATCCAACTGTAGAAGCCCCATACGGGCTAAAGCCAGTCAATTTGATTGGTGGTCAAGTTTTTGCGGGTTCGACCCGTTTGATGGAAATTGCAAGCGGTTACAACGCTAACATTTTCTATGGTGATTTTGTCAAGCGAGTTATTGGCGGAACTATCGAAAAAGATACTGGCACAACGGCTAATACCCCTTGTGGCGTGTTTCTTGGCGTTAGCTTTACCAATGCCTCAACTGGTCAAATCCAACAGCAACAATACTATCCTGCTGCTCAGCAAGTCAAGTCGGGGACTAAGATTTTCGCCGTAGTTGCTGATGATCCTGATACGTTGTTCCAAGTTGCCGTTTGTTCTACTGGCACAACGATGGATACCGTGACGCAAAACGCAATCGGTACAAATATGTCGATTCTGGCTACCGCTGGTTCTACAACTACTGGTAACTCTAGTTACTCTGTGTTGAGCACTTCGCCTGCTGTTACCGCTACGTTCCCGGTTCGCGTCATCGACGTTGTTCCTGCAACCGCTACATCTGCTACTACGTACAGTGAAGTGATTGTGAAGATCAATTTCGGTATTCATCAATACAACAACGCTACCGGCTTGGCCGTCGCTTAAGGAGTTAAATCATGGCTATTTCACGCGCACAACTACTTAAAGAACTGCTCCCCGGCCTGAACGCATTGTTCGGTATGGAGTACGCCAAATACGGCGAAGAGCATAAAGAAATTTATGAAACCGAATCTTCTGAGCGTAGCTTTGAAGAAGAAACTAAGCTGTCTGGCTTTTCTGCTGCACCAGTCAAAAACGAGGGTTCTGCCATCGCTTATGACAATGCACAAGAAGCATGGACTGCACGTTACAACCACGAAACTATCGCAATGGGCTTTGCCATTACGGAAGAGGCTGTGGAAGATAACTTGTATGACTCGCTTTCGTCACGTTATACCAAGGCTCTGGCTCGCGGTATGGCTTACACGAAGCAAGTTAAAGCAGCTTCTATCCTGAACAACGCTTTCACCGCTGGTTATACCTACGGCGACGGCCAAGTTCTTTGCAGCACCCAGCACCCATTGGTTGCCGGTGGCTACAACAGCAATCGTCCATCTACCGGCGCTGACTTGAATGAAACATCGTTGGAAAACGCTGTTATTCAAATCGCTGCTTGGACTGATGAGCGTGGTCTGTTGATCGCTGCTAAGCCAAAGAAGCTGGTGGTTCCTCCATCGCTGATGTTCGTTGCTACCCGCTTGCTTGAAACGGAACTCCGTGTTGGCACTGCTGATAATGACATCAACGCCTTGAAGAACAACGGTTCTATCCCAGAAGGTTACTGCGTCAACCACTTCTTGACCGACACAAACGGTTGGTTTTTGCTGACTGATGTGCCAAACGGCTTGAAACATTTCGTGCGTACACCGTTGCAGAATTCCATGGATGGTGACTTTGATACGGGCAATGTCCGCTACAAAGCTCGTGAACGTTATTCGTTCGGCGTGTCTGATCCACTGGGTATTTTTGGTTCGCCCGGTTCGTCCTAATCAAACTGACCTTAAAACGGTCTATTTGGAAAGCTCCTTCGGGGGCTTTTTTTATTTGTTGCTCGTATTTATTCAACGTGATATATTCAAGCAACTCCGGGCCTTCCGGTGCATCAAACTGTCCCGGCAGACAACATACTGATTGATGCGCTTATCTTGTATGTAAGGAACCATCATGGCTTCAACTACCTTCTCCGGCCCAGTCACATCAACCAATGGTTTTGTTGGCGCAGTTACGGGCGCAGTCACTGGCGCTGTTGTTGCGACCACTATTACCGCTTCTGGTGCAGTTATTTTCTCTGGCCTTCCAACTTCCGATCCTTTGGTTGCAGGCCAGTTGTGGAGCGATACAGGCGGCATCCTGACGGTATCCGCAGGTTAATTAGGGGTGCATCATGAGTATGCAAACCGACGTAAAAGCTATATCTCTGGCGGAATCTGGCGCAGTTACTGATGCACGAACTCGTGTTCGCAGCTTAGTTATTGAACCCGGTGCATCCGCTGGTAGCGTCATCATTAAAGATGGCGGCACAAGTGGAACAACTCTGTTCACAATTAATACAACTGCTGGTGGTGAAACTTTTAATATCTTGATTCCAGAACAAGGTGTTTTATGTTTGACTAGCGCTTATGCCACACTGACAAACGCTAAGGCGACAGTGTTTTATGGCTAAACAAACTGCCAAAAAGAAAGCTCCTTCCCTTGCGGTAGGTCGTGGGGAAAAGCTTCCTTCCTCTAAAGGGGCTGGTCTTACGGCTAAAGGGCGTGCCAAGTACAACGCTGCGACTGGTAGTAACTTAAAAGCCCCGCAACCTCAAGGTGGTGCTCGGAAGGATTCTTTTTGTGCTCGTATGACTGGTATGCCCGGCCCTATGAAAGACGAAAAAGGTAAGCCAACCCGAAAAGCCGCTTCATTAGCCAGATGGAAATGCTGAAATGTCAGATCATGATATGAGTACACAACGCGAATTAGCCACTCACGCCGCTGACATTAAGCATATGCAGGATGACATGGATAAACTTGTCATCAGCATGAAGGCTATGCAGGAGAGTTTGGTTGCTATTGACAAAACTTTGTCTGAGGCTAAAGGCGGTTGGAAAATATTAATGATGATGGGCGGCGCGGGTGGCGCTCTCGGCGCTTTATTTACACAAGTTATTCATTCAACTCCTTGGGGTAAGTAATGCCAAGCACTAGCAAAAAGCAACACAAGTTTATGACTGCAATTGCGCACTCGCCTTCATTTGCTAAAAAAGCTGGTGTACCTCAGTCGGTAGGCAAAGAATTTACAAAGGCCGATAAAGGCCGCACATTTAAAAAAGGTGGTGAGGCTATGAAAACAAAAAAACAATTTCGCGGAACTGAGACTTACAAAGAAGAACTTGGTGAAGCCAAAGCTGTAGCGTCTAAAAAGATTACACCAAAACAATTTGCCAAGTTTGAAAAAGCTGAAGGCCATAAGGGTGAAGAAAAAGGCGCTTTAGCTACTGGTAAGAAGATTGCTTCAGGCAAGATGTCTCCATCCAAGTATGCGGAAATGGAAATGAAAGAGCCTAAAGAAAAGTTTTCTCGTGGTGGCGGTATTGAATCCAAGGGCAAAACCCAAGGCAAAAATATCAAAATGGCTAAAGGCTCTCGCAAGTATGCTGAAGGCGGTTCTATTGAAGAGCAGGAAGCTATGGATAAAGCTGCTGGCTTGGAAGAATCTAATAAAGAAGCTCCTGTTGGATTCCTTGAGCGTTTGCGAGCAGGCAACATTGATGATCCTTCGTCGGAAGCTTATAAGCGGTTTGGCGCAGGTCGTGGTGCTGCTTCTCGTGCTGCGCGTGTTCCAGTTGAGGATGCAGTGCCAGTTAAGGTAGACCGCACTCCTGAGCGTGCTATGGGTGAAGATGAGCGCCCTGCACCTACTGGCATGGGCGCTGCTACAAAGATGGCTCCAAA
>Ga0208160_1001339_pt1 | contig 10494 bp, 11 predicted proteins | sample CB_VirMetaG_FD_184536 | JGI IMG/M metagenome (GOLD analysis project Ga0208160, IMG submission 184536) | Freshwater to marine saline gradient viral communities from Chesapeake Bay - CB_1504_1 Viral MetaG (SPAdes) (version 4) | ecosystem: Environmental > Aquatic > Marine > Coastal | place: USA... | reverse complement strand
AAATCGGGTTTCATGCCTGCTAGCCTCGTCGGATTCATGCGGATTTTTTAGGCAAAAAATTTCGTTCCGGCGCATCGCTGCCGTCCAGCGGGCCGACGCGGGCCTCCCATTCGGCGATCTCGGCGGCGATCTCGTCGGGGTCGTCGCCACGCTCCAGCATGATGCGCTGCGGGCTGGTGGTGCGCCGGGCCAGTCGCAGATCCTCGGACTGGGCCTCTTTCAGCGGGTCGATGCCGGCCCATCGGCGCGGCTGCCAAGTGCGCGCGGCCTGGTAGCGTTTGGTCGATTCGTTGGGCAGCCCCAGCAGGCCGGGTGCCGCCAGCATGGCCATTCGCAGCCAAACCTCTGCCACCGGCTCGTGCAAAAACCGGATCAGGTCGGCCTGGCGCACCTTGTAGTATTCGCGCTCGTCGGTAATGCCGACGCGGGCGCTGGAGTAGTTGACCGCCTCCAGGTCGTTGCCGGTGGTGACGTAGGAGCGCCCTCGCGCGGCGGACCATGCGCGCAGCTGCTGCTTGACGTAGGCGGCGGCATCGAGGTTGGGCCAATCGCTGGAAAACGCCTTAAAATCGTAGCCGCTGGGCAGGGTGTCGAACTGGCCCGGCATGGTGGTGCTGTAACGGTGGGCGGCCTGGGTGATGCGCTGGATCTCGTCGGCGGTCAGTTCCTTGCCCGCGGCCTGAGCCTGCTCCAGCACGCTGGACACTACCACGTCGGCAAAGCCTGGCGGGGCTTCGCCGCTCGGGCTGACAAAAAAACCCTCGCGCTTGGCGGCGTTGGCGCTGGCCACCGCGGCGGCCTGCTCGAAGTCGCCCACCTGCCACAGGCGGCGGGCGCCGGTGGACAGTCGCGGGTAGCCGCGCAGCTGGTCGCACTCTTCGGCTTCGAAAAAGTGATAAATCTGGTCCGCCGGCACGCGCACGTGGCGCCCAACGGTGATTAGGTCAGGCGCCATGTCGCCGGCGCGCACGGCACGCAGCCAGTAGGCCACGGGGCGGGCGTCGTCGGTGATCTCCACGCCCATGCGGATGCGCCGGCCCTGCCAGTCGCGGTTGAGCTCATGGTCCAGCACGGCGGGGTTGAGCAGGTGCACCTGCACGCCGTGGGGGCCGGTGCGCGGCAGCCGGTACAGCAGTTCGCCGTCGCGCTCCAGGGTTTCCAGGGCCAGCGCCTCGATCTGCTGCCAGCTGTAGCGGCCGGTGACGTCGCAGGTGCCGCGCCGGCCCCATTCCGCCCAGGCGGATTCGATGCGGTCGTTGACGTTTTGGTCGGCGCTGCCGTCGCGCCGGCGCACGCGCGATTGCATGCGGATGCCGGAGTGGCCCAGCACGTTGGTGCGCAGGTGGATCAGGTGGCCCTTGGCCCATTCGTTGTTGCGTGCCTGGGCGCGGGCACGGGCGCGCAAAATGGGCAGCTGGCGGCTTAGGTCGTCGTTGAGTTCGGCGGCGGTGGAGGACCATGATTCGGTCCATGCCGGGGTTTCGGCGGCCTCGAAGCTGCGCCGGGCGCTCAGTCCCTGGTGGCGCGCGGCGGCATCGGCGGCCACTCGCACGGCGGTGTCGAGCCAATCGCGACGGGCGGCGCTGGAGTCGCGGCGGAACCAGTCGAACAGGCCCATGTCAGTGCCTCGTGTAAACGCGGCCGGGCGGCGCCCCGCCGTTGAGCAGGGCCAGGGCGGCGCGCTCGTTGATCACGTCGCGTTCCAGCTGGCCGATCAGGCGCAGCAGGTCGGCGGCCGCGCGGAATGTCATGCGACGGCCGCCGATGTCGTACTCGGCCACGTGGGCCTGCCCGTTGGCGGCGTATTGCTGCAACGCGGCCCTGGCGTCGGCCAGGGCCTTTTCCGCCGAACTGCGCCCGTCGAAACTGGCGGCGGTGGCCAGGTTGGGCAGGATCTGCAACGGTTGCTGGCCGATGGTGACGCGCTGGTAACTGGAGTCGGCGCCCTGCTCCACCCAGGAAAACAGCGTGGCGGCGCCGTCCGCCCAGGCGGCGGTGGTGGCGGCGGTCAGGCTGACGGCGTAGTCGTCGCCGTCGGCACTGGCGGCAAACTCCGTCTGCCCGGTGCTCCACAGCAGACGGTATCGCAACGTCCAGCCGGCGCTGGCGGGGTAATCCGGTAGGGTGCGCGTCCAGCTGGCGGTGTCGCCGGCGCGCAGGCTGGTGGGCTCGCTCATAGTGGCAGGTTGGCCCATTTGCCCGCGCGTTTTTAGGCAAAAAATTTCGCAGCTATACTTGGGGTATGCAACAGTGAGTTAAAAAAATGCGCGCGTTATTGCTGGGGTTGGCGCGGTTACGGGCGGTGTTGGATCGGGTGCGCTAGGAGGTATATCTGCATTTATGCGGGTTAATTGATGTTAGACGTCACAAAGCATCCGCCTTGTCGCGATTGCACGTCCCGTGCATCAGCCGAAGATTCGTCACCGCATTCGTCCCGCCCTTCGCGAGCGGGACGAAATGATCTATCTCGATCTGATCTTCTGGGGCGATGATACAGCCGCACCTAGCACACCGGCCGTTTTGCTTGCGTGCCAGCATCAGCGCCACGCCGCGCGTGTAGCGTTTCCGCCTTGTTGATCGCTTCCGCATAACTCACCTTCTCCGGGTCCATCCCGGCCTTCTGTAGTGCGTCACAGACTTGCCGCGTCGCGGCGGCCCAGGATACGAAGCGCACTGTCTTCTGTTCCTGGCGCTCCAGTGCCGCGCGCATCTCATCAAGGTTGTCCCGCTCGATCTGCGCCCGGTTCTCCATCCAGGCATTGACCTCGGCGGCGGACTTCGTTTGCATCCCTGACGGGATCTTATGATCCGGGATCAGGTCACCAAGCAATGACATCTGGCCAACCGCTGCGAACTCAGATTCAGCAGCCATCGCCTGGCGCTCCATGCGCCGGATGCCTTCAGAGATGGAGTTGGTGACGGCTTGGCGGATCACGGTCGCGGAATCGGCATTGCTGTGCATCTCGGCGATGACGTTGCCTAGCAACATATCCGGCGCTTCGTGCTGGGTCTTGTAGCGGTTCAGCGCTGTTTTGATCAGTTGTTCCGACGTGATGTCGATATTCACTTGCATGATAATTTCTCCAGTTGCTTAATAATCCGCGTGGCATGGGCCATCGCGGCGTCCCAAAAGGCGATATCGAAATAGGCGAGGTCTTTGGCGTCGGCCAGGGCGCTGTCCGCTGCGGACAGGTGGGCTAGGATGTCGCGATAGATCGCGGCCGCGTCCTGGTGCGCCGGCTGTTGCGCCAGTTCCGCCTTCACCTGCTCGCGGTCCGCCTGGCGCTCGGCAAATTCGGCAATCATCTGCCCGCCCTCCTTCAAGCCTTCATCCCAGGCGGCACGCTCAGCGTCTGACATCGGCGGCGGCGTGAGTTGCACCACATCGGCCTGCACCGGCGGCGCGACAGTCGGCTTGCGTGGGCCGTTGATGCGGACCTTCAGCGCTTCGGCGTCTTTGCGCTGCATCTCCGGGTGAATGACGCCGTCGGCGATGGCGGCATCAATATCGTCCGGGTCCAGGCTGGCGAGGACGGCAAGGGTGCGCCAGGATGCGGGCAAATCGGCACCATGGTGCCGATTTGATAGCGCCGCGTTGCAGGCAACCGCCTTCAGCATTCGCGCCGTTCGGGCCGAGAAATGCAGCAACGGCTTGCCGGTCGTCTCACCGGTCAACTCGCCCCATTCGCCGTGGGAGCAATCCGCCTTCGCGCGCTTGAGCTTTTCTCCGACGGCAATGATGGCCGCCACGCTATCGCCATAGGCGGTGTTGATGTCTTCGGCCCAGCGCTGGACCTTGGTTTTCAATTGCGAAATGTTGTGCATTCGTTCATCTCCAAAAACATCTAACAAGCGGCTCAAAAGCGACGCGCAAACTGCGCGCGCTTTAGCCGTGGCGTTCAATCACCTCACCAGCCGCCGCAACTGCTGCGCGCGGCGCACACTGATACCCAGTTTTTTTGACAGCCGGGCGCAGTCGTTTTCCGCGCCCTGGTCGGCGATCTGCTCCAGCAAGAGTTTTTTCGGCTGGCGGGCGATGTAGTGCCGCTCGGCGCCGAACTCCTGGCGGATGGCCAGCTCGACGCGCTGCCACACCTCGGCGGGCACGTCGGGGGCCGTTTGTCGGGCCAGGGCGAGGATGTCGCTCAGGGAGTCAGACATGGGCGCGACCTTGCCGGCGGCGTCTGATCATCCGGTGAAAGTGATCGGCGGCATCCTCGGGGGCGGCGCCGTCGAGCGGCGGTGGCGTCTCGTCCGGCGGCGGTTCGGCGGTGGCGCCCTGCTGCCCTTCGAGCAACACGGCGCGGCGGCGCCAGTAGGCTGGGTCAGGCACGCTGACGATTTGCGTGGTGCCATTGTCGCGCGCCACCTTGCGCCGGGCGGTGGCGATGCGCACGTCGCGGTGGTGACCGATGGCGATGGCATAGACCAAGGTATCGAGCGGCTCGTTGCGGGCGTAGTCGGCACCCGGGCGCTGTTCGTAGCGCCCGGTGAGCGGGTTGGACACCTCGGCCAGCAGCCCGTAAAAATATTCATTGGGCAGGCCTGCGGGAAACCGGATGCGCCGCTCCTCCGGTGGGTGGTCGCCGTCGGTGGCCAGGGCGGCGTAGATCATGTCCTTGACGGTTTCGGTGCCTACGTTCCAGATGCCCCAGGCGTTGCGCCGGGCGCGGCCCTTGTGGTCTTTTTCCGCCTCGCGGGCGGTGCTGGCGATAATGGCGGCCTGGCGCGTGGTGCTGCCCTGCACCCGGTACACGGGGATTTTGAGGCTATGGCGCAGGGTGAAGGCGCGCACCTGTTCGGCGCGGTGGCCGCGGTTGTCGATGCCTGCGGCGGCCAGGGCAATGGGTTTTCCGTAGGCGTTAACGCGCGGGGCGTTGAGCCAAGCCTCCAGCTCGTTCCACACCTCGGGGCGGGCGGTGTCGCCGGGAAACTGCACCCAGTCCACCGGGCGCCAGCCAGGGGAGCCGTCGTCTTGCCATGGGTACCAGCCGAGCAGCGTAGCCTCCAGCCAAGTGTCCTGGGTGTCGATGCCCACAGTGAGGGCCAGCACGCCGGGCGGGATCTGGCCCAGTGTGGCGTCGTCGGCGCGCTGAGCCAAGTGGTGCGGCTTGGTGGCGGTGGTGCGGTCTTCCCAGGTCAGGCCGAGATGCAGGTTGCGAAAGGTTTGCAGCAGCGCCGGTTCGGCGCGGCGGGCCTTGCCGTCGGCCGCGCGGTGCATGCCCACCCATTCGCGCGCCAGGTCGAGCCAGGAGGGGCCGAGGCCGATCGGGGCAGTGAGGGCGTTTAGGTGGTAGCCGCGGCGGGCGACGCCGGGCCGTGCCGCGATCCAGCGCCCTCCGGCCAGCAGGGCGGGTTTGCTGGTTTCGTCGATGGCCTTGTTGCAGCCGGTGCATTCGTACCATGCCGACGTGGGCACGGCGGCGGCCTTGTCCCAGCGCACGTTGTCCCACTCCAGCACCTGCAAGTGCCCGCAGTGGGGGCAGGCGACATGGTAGCGGCGCTGGTCGCTGTCGTCGTATTCGCGGGCGATCAGGCTGGCGCCCTCGACGGTGGGGGTGCTGGCCAGCAGCAGTTTGTATTTGTGTGGAAATGCTTTGCAGCGACCTTTGGCCAGGCGCACCGGATCGCCCTCGCGACCGATCACGCCGGGGAATCGGTCGAGATCGTCCAACATGACCAGCCGCGCGGATTTTTGCGCGTAGCTGTTGGGGCTGTTGCCTCCGGCCAAAAACAGGATGCCGCCGGGAAAATCCAGCATGTCGGCGCGGTTGGCGGCGTCGCGCGAGCGCAGACCGCCCAGCAGTTCGCGCACGGCGGGTGTTTCCAACAATAATGGGTTGAGTTTTTGCGTTTTCCAGGTGTCGCGGTCGGCCAGTGTGGGCATCAATACCATGGCGGGGCCTGGGGCGTGGTGCATTGTGTAACCCAGGGCGTTGATCATGGCCTCGGTAACGCCGGCCTGGTTGCCCTTTTTGATGACCACCTCGTGCACCGGGCTGTTGAGGCTGAGGGTGTCCATTATCTCGCGCAGCACCGGGTTAACGGCGGTGCGCCAGCGACCAGGCATGCCGGACTGCTTGCTGCTGATCACCCGGTGCCGATCCGCCCACGCCGACACGCTGAGCCGTTCGCGCGGTTTGACCGCGGCGGCCAGTCGGCGGTAGCAGTGGGGGCGGCGGGGGCGGATCATTTGGTGGCTATACCTGCATTCATGTTGGTTAATATCTGTTAGGTGCTAAAACAGAATTCCACTCCCTGGCTTGGATCATTTTCCAGTCATCGGTGGCGCCGGTGGTTTTCTGTTTGTCGTTCATCGGGTCATCCTCGGATGGCGGCTGGCTCTGGTCCGTCAAGCGGGCGGCTTCCAGTGCCGATTGACGAAATCCATCTCCGCCGCGCCTCGGTCGGGCACGCGGTTGGACAGCCGACGGCCTTTGCGGCCGTGGGCCTTGGCCTTGCGCGCGCACACCTGGCACAGGCTGGCGCGGTGGTGGAGCCCGCGCCCGGCGACGGTGGCTGCGGTAATGGTCTGCTCGCGCCCGCAGCAGTGGTAGCGCACACGGTAGGGCACGGCGCCGTCGATGGCTGAGCGGGTTTTTCCGACGAACGCCAGCAGGTCGAGCCCAATAGTGGGCACGCTGACGGGCAGCGCCACCTGGGCCAGGCGCGGCAGGGTGTTGATCGCGGTGTGGTTGGCTGTTTGCATGGCTAGGCCTCCGTTGGTGAGCATTTATCGCGCCACATCAGCCACAGGGCATGGCGCTGGGCGGGGGTGCGTGGGGCGGCCAGCCGGCCGGCACGCAAGGCGCATAGGTCTGTGCGGCTGATGCCGGCGCGCTCCGACAGGGTGCGGTCCAGGTAATAGCGGCGCAGGTCGTTAAGGCAGCGCGGCCAGGTGACGGGACTCATGGCGCGGAATCCTGGGCCGTGGCGCGGGCCTTGAGGGCTGCGGCCAGTTCCGCCAGCAGGTTGTCGTCGGCCTCGGCCAGTGCGGTGATCTGGTCGGCGCTGAGCCCCAGTTCGGCGCCCTGGCGTTCGGCGCGCCCGGCCAGCAGACGGCGCAGCAGGGCGCCGTAGTCGTCGAGCACGTAGTCCACGTCAGCGCGGCGCACCAGGTTGCCGGCCAGTTCGTCGCGTTCCATTTCTAGCTTGTCCGCCTGCGCCGCCTTGATGCGCCCTTCGTTGCGGGCCTTTTCCAGGGCGGCCAAACGCAGTTGTTCGCGCAGGCCAGGCCCGGCGCTGGCGGCGCTGTCGCGTTCCTCGCGCTCCAGCTGGTGGCGGCGCGCCACGTCAGCACGGTAGCCGGCGGTGGCGGCCAGTAAGTCCAGGCTTTTTTCCACCTGCACCGCGTTGCCGTCGAGCACCAGGCGCCCCGCCTTGGCCCAGCGGGTGACGGTGGATTTGTTGACGCCGCGCCGGCGGGCGAAGTCGGCAAGGCTTTCGGTGCTCACCGCCCCGCACCCGCCAGTGTGTCGAGAATATCGAGCACCGCGGCGGCATGCGGGCCGGTAACGCGCACCTGGTCGCGGCGGCGCGCCACGTAGGCGATCTGCTGGCGCGCTGCGCTGTCGTGGCGGTACAGGCGGCGCAGCAGGTCGCGGTAGGCGTCGGCTTCGCCCTGCCATCCGGCGGGGGGCGAAAAAGGCCCAGGAAGGCCTGGGGTGGTGTCGATTCGGTGCATGTTGGCGGCTCCTGTCCAGGGTCCCATTAGTCGTTAGGGTGTTTTCCACGGGTATCGCGGCCCTTTCCACGGCAAAATCCACCGCTAAGTACCTTGATTCCACTCATTTCCACGGGTTCCACGGGTAAATTAATCGCGCGCGAGCGACGCACATATGTATGAGGTGTTTTATTTTTTGTTGCTCGCGTGCGTGCGCGCGTTACCCGTGGATTCAGTGGAATCAATGACTTAGCGGTGGAATTGGTGTGGCTCGCAAGTGGAATCAATAACTTAGCGGTGGAAAATGCCGTGGATTTTGCGCCGCTCATGCGTAGTCCTCCGTGCTGAGTGCCGTGGCGAAGGCAAAATAGCCCCGCGTGAGCCACTCGGTTTTGGTTTCACCGGGTTGCTGCACCAGCCGCGCCTGGGCGGTGTCTGGCGCCACCAGTGCGGCGGCGCCTGCCATGGCCTCGGCGGATGGGGTGATCATCTTGCGTTTTTTGATGGTCTGGTCCTGGAAACTGGACCATGTGGCCTCGGAGCGCGCCGCCGTCCAGCCGATTTGCTTGCCGAGGTGGTTGGTAAAGTGGTTGCTGGGCCTGGGCCGAAATTCGCCGTTTGATTTGCACCATCGCTCATAGGCGCGGTACAGGTGCGAGCCCAGGCAGGGGCAGAACGGCAACGGCTCGCCGTCTGGGCCTTCCAGCTCCAGGCGCTGCCAGTCGCGCAAAAACCGTTGTTCGCTGGACATGCCGAGGTCGATCAGGTCGCCCTTGGCGGCCGTCATGGGCGGCTTGGTCCATGGCTTGAAGTCGCCCAGGTCGAGGTTCAGCAGATAATGGTGCAGTGCCGCGATGCCGCCGTTGCGCAGTTCTTCGGTTACTTCGGCGTAGTAGGCCTCGGGCAGTTTCGGCGGGGTCCAGATCACGATGTGACGCCGGTCGTCCTTTTCCAGCGCCAGAGGCAGATCCTCGTTTGAAAGAAAAACGAAATTCATGCAGTTTTTTTCCACGTGCGCGGCAACAAACTTTGGATTCACCCGCACCTTGTCGCCGGTCACCAGCCCCTTGAGGCGGTTTTTGATGTGATAGGTGTCGGTTCTTGCCACTACCTCGTCAGCGAGGACGAAGAGTTTTTTCTCGGTCCAGTCGCTGTTGTATTTGTCCTCGATGGACTCCTGCCCAATGATCGTGCCGTATTCACCATAAATTTTGCAGACGGCCTCGAACACCAGGGACTTGCCGGTTCCCTGCGGGCCATGGACCACCAGCGCCGTCTGCATCTTGGCGCCGGGGTGCTGAATGGGGTAGGCCAGCCACTTGAGCACGTGTTCGTACAGTGCGCGCCCACCGGCATGGCCTTCGCCGTTGCACAGGTAGGCCAGCAGGTCCAGCGACGCGTCGCAGATTCCATCGGATGATGGCACGCTGGGCCAGCCGCCCCAGGTGTTGAACCGCAGCCCTTCGCGCTCCGTGGGGTCGAATCCGATTTCCGCCACGTCGGCCACTTCAAAATCGGGATGCGTGCGCAGCTTGTCGATGCGCTCGGCGCCCAGCAGGTTGCGCACGTCGTCCACGTGCACGAATTTGCGTTGGATTCGGTCGTACAGCGTTTTGCCGCCCATTCCATAGGTGCCCACCCACCGCCGTGCCGCCTCATCAAGGGGGATAACGGGCAGCAGTTGGTCGTCCCCGCTCCCCTCGGTGGTGGGGGTTCGCGCGGCTATCTCGGTCCGCAGCGACCAGCCCACGGCATCCAGGCAGGCCTCCACCTGGGCGCGCACCACGGGCAGGCCCTCGGCCTGGGCCAGGTCGTTGAAATCGGTAGGGCCTTTTTTGCCGTCCATCGGACGATCGGCGCCGAACACCGGCGCCAGCCAGTGGCCACCCACCGCGTGGGCCGCTTCGGTGGCGGCCTTGGTCCCGGGGTTGCCGGCGGTGCGGTAATCGTCATCGGCACAAATCAAAAAGCGCACGCCCGGGTAGGCCAGATGCAGCGATTGGGCCACCGGGCGCAGGTTGCCGGCGTCGAATGCCACGGCCGCCTTCAGCCCGGTGGCCTGGTGCAGGCTGGCGGCGGTGGCGTATCCCTCAGCAATCAGCAGCACGTCGCCACGGCGCGGAATGCCGCCGATCGGGGCAAAATGGCCCTGTTTGGCCAGGCCGCGCGGAAAATACTCTTTCTCCAGCTTGTGCTTGGGCCGGTTGGGGCCGCGGATCAGCTGCAGGCCCCAGATCCTCCCGCGGGTGTCCTGCATCGGCAGCGCCAGGGTGCCGTTGCCGTTGGGGTCGAACCGGCCGCCGTAATTGGCCACGCCCTTACGCGCCAGGTAGGCCGACTCGCCGGTGTGGCGGTAGGCGCGCCACACGCCGTTGGCCTTGGCGGCGGCCCGTTCCTGCTCGGCGCGTCGTTGGGCCTTGAGCCGCTTCTGCTGCTCAGCCAGGCGCGCATTGATGGCCGCGCGTTGTTCGCGGTCCACCGTGCGGCGCTTGCCGTCGCGGCGCAGCTCCAGCTTGATCTTGCCGTTGTCGTTGCCGTGGTAAACGCCGAAGGCGCCGACGATGTACGGCGCCCGCGTGCCGTCATCCTCATCCAGATGAATGGTGCTGAGCCAATACCATCCGCGCTTTTCGTGATCCTCGCCCCGGGCGCGGCACCGGCGCGGCCGGTCGGTGTCCACCTCCAGGTGATCCACCAGCAGATCGGCGCCGATCTGCTCCAGCACGTCGTCGTAGTTGACCCAACTCACCGACGGCCACCCACCGGGCAGCCCACGGGGTTGCCTATGCGCGCACGCCAGACTCTAGCCAAAATTCGCGCCCTCGCAGCAC
>Ga0208160_1001334_pt1 | contig 10524 bp, 17 predicted proteins | sample CB_VirMetaG_FD_184536 | JGI IMG/M metagenome (GOLD analysis project Ga0208160, IMG submission 184536) | Freshwater to marine saline gradient viral communities from Chesapeake Bay - CB_1504_1 Viral MetaG (SPAdes) (version 4) | ecosystem: Environmental > Aquatic > Marine > Coastal | place: USA... | reverse complement strand
GGCGGTGGACATGATGGCCACGATGTCCTTCTCCGCCTGCTCTGCCTGATCCTCTGGCACTATGCAGACGTTCTCGTCGTGGACTTGGAAGGCGACGTGGTACCCGACGTCCCTGATTGCCAGCATCTGCTCGGCCACCACGATGCGGGCCAGCGCTTGGGTCACATTCTCCACCACCATCGCGCCGTAGATGCGGCTCTGGCCGGGGATCGTGCCCTTGTCCACGTCCTTCGTGTCGCCAGCCAACCGAGCCTTCATAGCTCTGTCAAACATGCGCCTGTCTTGGATGTAGGTGAACTGCCGGGTGGCAGCCGTGAGCCCGTGGTACTGGAGCCGCATGCCGTTGGGCAGGAGGATGCCGTCGGCGTCGTAGGTCAGGATGTTGCCGATCCGCCCCCTGCGTCCTGCTGCCATGCTGGACAGGGCATAGCCGCACTCACCCCACAGCTTCACGATCTGGTGGTAGCCTGTACGGTACGTGCGTACCAGACGCTCGACGTCCTCCTCAGGGATGTCCACTGGTGGCTTGCCACGCTTGAGGGTCAGTGCGAACTTCTCCGCTGACATGCCATAGCCTAACCCAAGGATGGCGGACTTGCCGACGTGGCGCTCCAGCTTATCCGCCTTGGACACCTTGCGGCCATAGAAGACGGTGGCGAACTCGGAGTACACGTCTCGCCCCTCACGGAACCACTGCACGAGGTCGCTCTGCCCGGCGATGTAGGCCACCATGCGCGCCTCGATCTGGCTGCTGTCACAGCTGATGATCTTGTGCCCCTCGGGGGCCCGAAGGGCTTGGCGCAGCACCCCACCGCGAGGTAGGTTCTGGAGGTTCATCTTGTCGCCGCCGGAGAAGCGCCCAGTGTGGGCACCGTAGTAGTTGAGCATGATGGGCAGGCGGCCGCGGCCGGCCACACCGATCAGGGAGGCGGTGCGCGTCTCCTCCAGTGTGGACTTGAGCCCGAGCCGGGCGGCTACCAGTGTCTGGACGACGGGGTTGTGGTGGTCCTGCAGCGCGAGGAACGCGAGGTCTGTCTTGGCAAAGGCGAAGGCTTCCTTGCCAGTGGTGGTGCTGATCTTGGTCGGCGGCTCCACCCCGCAGCGGCGCAGCAGCTTGGCGAACTTGTCGTTGGACATGAGGATGTCCTTGCCCTTGCCCCCAAGGGTGTCGAGCAGCTGCTGCTTCTCCGCCTGCACCACCACGAGGTGGTCCGCCAACTTGTCCACATCCAGCTCGACTGTCGGCTCGGTGTACATCCGGAGCGTGCTGTCGATGATCCGCAACTCGGACACCGGGAACCCTTTGCGCAGCTTCTTGAACAGGGCATAGGTCAGGTCCACGTCGTTCGCACAGTAGCGCATGTATGCAGCAAGCTCTGCGGGGCTGAAGTCCTTGCGCCGTTTGCCGATCGCGAGGATGACCTCCTCGCCCTTCTGACCCAACTCGTAGTGCTGGGCCAGCGCCTTGAGGCTACCACCCACAGTGGACTGGTGCTTGGGCCGCGCCATGGATAGTGTGTCGAGCCACAGCTTGGGCTTGATGCCGAAGTGCCACGACAGGATGGCGCCATCGAACAGCGTGTTGTGGCAGAGGATCGCCTTGTCGCTGTAGTCGAGCGACTTGAGGAACTTGCCCGGGTTGTCCCCGGTGTAGGTATCCACCGGCCCGTCGTTGACCTTGACGCCCACCCCGATGACCTCGAACAGAGGTGACCGGACGTACGCTTCCGTTGTGATCTTGGACAGAGAGTAATCCCTGTCGTAGTATGTCTCGAAGTCGATAGTGACAATGTCCATCATTCACTCCTTAGTTTGTGTCTGTCATCTACGCCTATACTGCGGCGCCTGTACACTGACAAGAACGTAATACAACACAGGGCATGAGACAGATGCGAATACCCTGTCTCTGGGTCATTGTCCTGACCACCCCACCATGCCCACATGTGGCGCATAAGTGCACCAAAGGGTCGGCTCCACAGCATACCCTCCTCCCAATTACGATCACCATACTTGGCAGCACCGTAAGTTAATACAAGCGCTGCTTCCTCCAGCATCTCGGGCGGGATCAGGTCGTAGCGCAGCTTGCCTTGATCGAACTTGACCCCACCGAGGTTGGCCCCCTGCTCCTCAGACTTCATGGACTTCAACTCCTGCTTCCTGAAACATCTCCAACACGAGGCGGAGGTCTGCACCCCACCTGCTGAGGAAGGTGGCCTCGGGCTTGGACCAGACGACATGGGCAATGCCCGCTTGGATGGCAGCCCCAGCGCACTGGGCACAGCAGGGGTGGGTCACCACCAGCGTCGCCCCTTCGAGGGGCGCCGTGGCAAAGGCGATGGCATTGGCCTCTGCATGACGGATCATCTTGTACTTGACCTCGCGGTCGGTCAGCCGCTCGGGCGTGTCCTGCACGCCACGAGGCAAGCCATTGTACCCGGCGCTGACGAAGCGCCGCTTGTGGTCAAACAGGAGGGCCCCGACCTTGGTCGACGGGTCCTTGGACAGCTTGGCCACATGCTTGGCCATGTCGATGGCCCATGTCTCCAGCCGCTCAGAGTTCAGTGGGTACTCACTCATGTGACGTCTCCTTGTGTGTCACTTGTTTTTGCCTTGGCGATGGCCCAGACAGGGCGGGCTCGCCCCTCCTTGCGGTACTCGATCAGGCCGTCGTTCAACATGGACGACAGCGTGTTGTGGGCGACCTGCGGTGTCACTCCGAGCAGCTTGTAGATTTCGTACCCCCTCATGGGCCGCTTGCGCAGGGCTACGATGATCTTCTGGCTGCGGGTCTCGACCTCTATGGTCTGCTTGCCGCGCTTCTCATCCGCCGACATCGGCAACCGCCCGGGTATCTCGGTGATACCTGAGCGTATGGACCTGAGGCGGCACTCCCTTGCCGCCGACAGTCCACGGTACTTCTCTGGACACTTGTTCATGTCACTGACACCCTCCTATGATGTGTTCGATCCAGCCATAGCGGGCAGCCATGCCATAGAAGACTGCCCCCATGACACCGAAAGCCCATATTGCTACGGGCAGCAGCAGCCAGAACCGTGCGGTGTTCATATCATCCCTCCCATTCATCGACGTCGGCCCGGTCAGGGTGGCAGGTGAACCACTCCCGGCTCGGTTTGCTCTGCTCGGATGTCCTCCACATGGTGAACTTGGAGCACTCGCCCTTGATGAACATGCTGCGCAGCGTGCCGGAGATGGCACTGTAGTCGGTCAGCCCATCACCTCGGGTCTTGCCGGGGAACAGCTCCTCAAACAGGGAGCCGACGGTCCACACCCCACCTTGGGCCAGCTGGTACCGCACGCGATCTGCCGTGGTCGGCTTGGCAACCTGCGGGGGCTCCACAAACTCGAACTCAGCGAACGGCATGGCGTACTGTACAGGTGCAGCGGGGGCCGCCGAGACCTGCCCCGTGCTGCGGGCTGCATGGACAGCCAGCCATGGCGTCCGGTCTGCCTTGTCGGGGAACCGATTGGGTACCAGACGGGCGGTGATCTCGGCCCCCAGCACGATGGCGCCGGCCTTTGATACGCTGACCGGGACGTAGCAGTTGTCCCCGTTATCCAGACGGACAGCGAAGGCTGCCCCGGAGGGCAGCACGTTGGCCACAATGATCGTGGTCTCGATGGGTACGAGTTGCAGGTTTGGTGTCGTGTTCATAGTGTTCTCCTCAGACTTCTGTGATTACGCCAAGCGCGGTGCGCAGGGCGATGCTGTGGTGGTTGATGATTGTGTCGACGCGCTTGATCTGATCTGCGACACTGGGTGTGTAGAAGAACGTCCGGAACATGTCCTCTGTTACGCGCTGCACAAGATGCTCCAAGCCGATGTGGTCGAGGGCGGCAAGCAGGGTCTCCACGTTCTCGGGTGAGCTGTGGATCATACTGGGAGCGGTCCACCGCTTCTGCGACGCATCAGCCTGCATAGCCTCGATCCTAGCGGCAAACCCACCCAGCTTGGCGATGGTCTTGAGGTAGGTCTTGAGCGCCTTGGACTTGGCCAGCCAGTCCCGACGGGCGGCAGGGTCGGTCACGATCTGGGGCTCCCTGTAGCTGGGCGCCAGCCTCGTCGTCAGGTCGATGGTCAGGCCGTCATGCAGGCGATAGCCGTCCGGGATGGACTCGTGCTCCTCCATACTACTGCCGGACACAAACGGGTGGACCCTATAGTGGGCAGCGGACCGCCGCACGTACCGCATGGGCAGGGCGTGATGGATGGTGTGCGGCATGAGCCGATTGACACCGGTCGCAGGGACCAGCAATCGGAGGGTGTTGTCAGGCAGGAAGCGGGCCACCTGCGCCGAGAGGTGATAGACGACGTACTCGTCGCCGTCCTTGAACAGCCGCCACCCTTGGGCGAGTAGTGGCTTGCCTGCAATGGGCTTGCGGGCCTTGGCGAACGTCGCCGCTGCCTGTGTGTAAGAGTTGAGTTGTGTCATGTGTTCTATACTCCAAGTCGTTTTGCTGTTGCCGCAGCGATCAGTCGCCGCATCTGCTCCTCACCATCATCCAGTGCGTCCTTCGCATAGACCATGGGCACCTCGTTTATATATACGTCCTTCACCTCGTCATACTCTTGGTCCTCACCCCAGCACTCGCTACACAACCACTTCCCCCTGTTGGGGGACCACGCCACCATCTCTGGTGGGTGACAGTTGCTTTCGCAGTCACAGTCATCGCACTTGGCCAGTAGATTAGGCAGCCTCATCGAAGTCCTCCGCGTCTGTGTCTAACTCGTTGGCCGTGATGGTTCCCCATACCACATCGTCGCTTGTGAGATGGTCGTACTCAGCTTCGAGCTTGCAGTAGAGCTCCTGCATGCAGGTCCGCCACTGTTCAGTCACGTCAGTCTCGAAGCTGTCCATCTCCCTGACAAGCAGCTCCTGCCACTGCTCGACGATAGCCTCGTGGAACTCAGTCGGCTGCTCGATCACCCCTGTCAGCGTGTCAGCATCCACCCAGAACTGCGTGCAGTTCTCGTGGTAGTACCGCCCCCAGTGGTCGCAGCTTGCATACACCCCGCCGCCTGCCTCCAGCAGCTTGCGGATCATGGGGTACTGATCCTTGTGGTGGTGGTCGAGGTAGACCAGTGCGTTGTCGAGCTTGCCCGCGAAGCAGGCACCGTCACCCTGCGAGTAGAACCCGGAGAAGTATATGCGGTGCACATCTATGCCCACCGCCTTCATGTCCTCCTTGAAGTCGGACTCGACACAGTCCCACCACTGGTAGTGCTCGACATTAATGTACCTGTACTTTTCCAAAAGAGCGGTGCGTTGCGATGATGTGACCATCTTCTGTTACCCCCAGCGTTGCTTGATTATGTGCTACGTCCGTCAGCACCTGCTGATAGACCGATACTGCCTTGTCTGCCGCTTCGAGTGCCGCCTCGGCATCATCCATGGCTTCGTTGCAGTCACCCAGTTCTGTCTGTAGTCGTACTATGTATATGGCAGCGACCACCAACGCCGCTGCCAGAACGAGGAACTCACCTGCTATCATGTCTTGTCTCCTGCTATACTTGCACCGGGGATACTACACAGTCACCCGGCAATGCTCACCGAAGGGAGCGTTCATGTCGGTCGTCATCGCCCAGATCAGGGGGTAGTGGCAGCTGTCCGGGTAGGGGGTGTAGCCGTCGGTCAGCACCACGGTGCAGACAACGTCGTCGGCATGACCCTCAGCTTCGAGGTAGTCAAAGGCAGCGCGCACATCAGTGCCACCACCACCGTGGAAGCGGATGTCGAGGCTGTCATCCGGACCGTAGCACTCGTAGTGGCTGACCGTGGCGTCGAAGTATATGACGTGCATCTTCTCAGGACGCAGGTCCTCGTGGACAGTGCGCATCTCGGCTGCCATCTGCGCCAGCTGCTTGTCATCCACAGAGCCGGAGCAGTCCACGAAGAAGGCGATCGGACCCATCACCTCACCGCTACGGCTGGGCATGTAGAGCCCCTGTGACAGGAACCTACGGTTGGGCCGGGAGAAGCTGCGCTCGTCGGTCTTGTGCTTGGTGACGAAACGCTGGAGCACATCGCGCCAGTCCACCGTAGGGTTGAGGATGGCGTCGACCAGTCGAGCCATGCCCACTGACAGCTTGCCCATCATCTTGGCAGCTTGTGCAGCCTGCGCCACCTTGACCCGCCACTCGGCAGACTGCTGGGCTTGGTCCTGTGCGGTGCCCTCACCATCCTCAAGGTCTTGTCCGGTGCCGCCCATGCCACCGCCGCTATCACCGTCGTCGCCACCCTCTGGCAGCAGGGTGTAGATGTGCTCAGACACACCGTTGCCGGCGTCGTAGAGCGCCTTGTTGAGGCAGCCGCCGTCGATGAACTTGCCGATGCCCTCGTCGGTCAGCAGCTGGTTGATGACGTAGTCAGCCGCCATGTTCCACCGCTTGGGGTCACGGGACTGACGACGGAAGTTGTGCTCCAGCATGGGGTGCATGCACTCATGTGCCACAAGGAACTTGAGCTGGTCGTCAGTCAGATCAGACACGAACTTGGGGTCGTAGAGGACACGCTTGCCATTGGTGCAGGCCGTGCCGATGCCCTCCTGATAGGTGTGTGGCATACCCAGAGCGATGGCACCGACAAAGGGGTGCTCCAGTATGAGAGAGGTCTTGGCCTTGGCCAAGCGGGTCTTGAGTGTGTCGAGAGATTGCATGTGTATTACTCCTTGTTTGTGTTACGCGCCTTGTGCTTTTCCAACTTGGCATAGGCTTGTTTCATATCGTCGGGCCACAGGTCGTGGTGCACATCCTTGAGAGCGAAGTCCTCCCACGGTGCGTCGCCGACCCGGACGGACAGCACCTTGAACAGCCACGGCCGGGGGTTGTAGCTGGACGACGGGCCGGTATCCCTGATCGTGACGCTGATCTTCTCCTTGAGCTTCTTGGGTGGGATGCCCAGCAGTTCGGCTAGTCGCAGCGCCCTCTTGAGTTCTTGGTACAGCACGATCTGCCGCTGCAAGAGAACGGTCATCTCGTCGATGTTTGTGTACACGTCAGCCATCACACCCCTCCCATGAAAGCACCCATCCGTGCCATGATGTCAGCCGCTTCCTCGGCGACCTGTTTGCGCAGGGCAGGGCTGCCCTTGATCGCTTCCTTGCTGTGTCCCACCAGCTTGACCTCCACCTCCTGCCGCATCGCTTCAAGGTCCGGGTCGTCGGTGAAGTTGAGCCGTGGCAGGATGCTGCACAACTCGATGGCGTTGTCAAACAGGCTGTCATAGAGCCGACCCTCGGTATTGCTCAAGCGTTCGGACATCAGCTTAACATGACCGTAAAGGCGCTGCCAAGCCTCTTTCATAGCCAGCCCGGAGCTTTCTTCGACCCGGCGCTGGATGTCAGCGTGGATGTTGGACAGCTCGTCGTCGGCCAGCTGCACCCTGAAGTCATTGGTCGGTACTGGCATGACCACGAGGTCCATCTTGAACTTGTGCAGCAGGTCGTTGACGTCGGGGTAGTCGGCTGCATCGTAGAGGTTACCCAAGAACCGCTGCGCCGTGACCTGCAAGGTCGGGTAGTCTGTCAGGAACTTGCGTACCACAAGCTCCCACTCCGACTTGCGCTTCCGGAATGTGGTCATGAAGGACAGGTAGTTGGAGGTCGGCAGCATGTGGGTGTTCTCCAGTCCCCACGGCAGGGTGTTGGCATAGAACTCCCGACGAATGTCACCCGTCATGGTGTGGATGTTGGCGAGGCTGTCGCTCATGGGCAGCAGCTTCTTGTTGTAGTTGCCTGCGTCCTTGGATGCGTAGTTGCTGTCAGCCACCTGCTTGGTGGCCTTACGGTCTAGTTTTCTGGCCGTCCATTGTGACACATTCAACTGTACAAGCAATGCACGATCACTCAAGTGGATAGTCATGTGTTATGTTCCTTTATAACAGGTAGTCCGTTCCGGACTCTGTAGTTGATGGTTGGGATAGGTATGCCTAAAAGCGCGCTCCACTCCTTCACAGTGCGCCGTTCACCGTTTACACACACTCTGCGCTGCCACCCTCTGGATGGTTTAGCGACAGCCTCGCTGTCTAGGTAGCCGCTGCGCAAGCGGTTCCGTATCGTAGCTGGATGCAACCCTGTGTCTCTGGCCCAGTCAGCCGCCGTCTTGGTGTCCCCGTCGACCGTCACCAGTCTGTTGTGCCGCCAGTTGTTGGACTGTTCCTGTGGGGTGGCCCACCGCACATTGTCAGGGGTGTAATGCCCTTCTGTGTCGATGCGATCCAGTGAGTGGGCGGGGGTCGGAGCATGGCCGATGTCCTCTAAGAAAGTAGCGAAGTCATGCCGCCACCTGTCGCACACCGCCACACCTCTCGCCCCATACAGCCTATAGTTAGACCGTTTGGGGTTGTAGCACCGACGGCGCATCTCGATCCAAGCCCTGTACTCTTTGGTTCTGTAGACAGACATGAGTGGCCCTCCTTTTATTAGCGAGCTTACGTAGACCACTCATGCTAGTCAATGCTTTACTTCTATAGTACTTACACCCTAGAACAAAACGCTCTGATGCCGAATTGACCAGTCGATGAAGCCTTTGGTCGAGGTGACGGAGGGGTCACGGCGGACGGCCATGGACATGGCCAGCACAGAGAACTCCGCCGGGCAGCGGGACAGGTAGGTCGTGGCCCTGCTGATGTTGGCCTGCGAGATGCGGCTGGAGATGGCGCCAGACAGGGCGTAGAGGGTGGCCGGGTCAGACGGTACGTCGGCGCTGTCAGGGTTGAGCAGGATGGCGTCCGGGTTGGGCAGCTTGCGGTAAATCTTCATGAAGCCCACGAACTCAGCTGCTGCCCCCTCACCGACGGCACCCTTGAAGCAGTCGTACTCAGCCTCAGGGGAGACGACACCAAGTACAGAGCTGACACCCTCCACCCACGAACGGGGTGTGGGGTTCTGGTCCTTGTTGGCGTCGAAGTCGTGGAGCAGACCGGGACGGAAGCGGATGAAGGCCACCACCTCAGGCTTGACGCCGTTGGTCAGGGCCCAGCTGGACCAGTCGTCGAGGTTGGTCTCGAACTCCAGCACAGTCTCACGATTGCGGAGGTGGGACAGCACCCTGTTGGCCCCGGCCCGGTCAGACTGCCTGTTACCAGTGGAGATGACAGTCCAGTTGTCGGCAAGCTCGACACCATGGAGGTTACGGGCCTGCTGGATGTTGGCCAGCACCTTCTGGATATCGGCCGGGGCTTGGTTCCGGTCGTCGAAGCACAGCACACCACCACGACCGTCGTCGTAGCGTGACCCCTTGGCAGGGAACCAGTCCGGAATTTGGTAGGTCAGGGTGTTGGCACCGAGGACAGGGATGCCGAAGTCCTCGACCAGCATGGTCGGCATGTGCTTCTCGATGTAGTGCAGACCCATGGAGTGGGTCACATCGCGGATCAGCGTGGTCTTGCCACCACCGGGAGCGCCCTCTACGGCGACGGTGCGGTTGATCGAGATGAGGGACACGAGAGTGTCAGAGAGAAGGGAAGGACGCATTGTGTGTTTTCCTATGTTGGCTTGTCTCATCAGTGGTCAGGGGGCCACCCTGACCAGACCACCCGAAGGTGGTTTCGACTATATGTGGGATGTCCATGCACTCTCGACTATGTCGAAGTTGAACACGAGCGAATGTAGGGGGGCCGCCACCACCGGGATCATGGCGTCCAGCTTGGTGTCTACCCTTGGGCCGGTTGCGAGCTGACCGAGTCCCTCAATGGTGCCCCATGCCCGGACACACCGGACATTGGTCATGTGTATATGGCCGTCGGTGATGGTGTATGTCCTGCACACCAACACGAAACCGTTTGTAAGTACCACAATCTTCATAGTGCTCTCCCTCTCCCTCTACCGTAGCCGTTGCCGTAGCCGTAGCCGTCGCCGCTGCCGCTGCCGTCGCCGCTGCCGCCGCCGTAGCCGTAGCCGTAGCCGTTGCCGTAGCCGTAGCCGTTGCCACTGCCGTAGCCGTAGCTGTTGCCACTGCCGTAGCTGTTGCCACTGCCGTAGCCGTTGCCGTTGCCACTGCCGTAGCCGTTGCCGTAGCCGTTGCCGTTGCCGTAGCCGTTGCTGCTGCCGCCAGTGACGACCCTACCCGGTACCAGCCTGACCCAGTGAAGTGATGTCATAGTGCTCTCCCTCTCCCTCTACCGTAGCCGTCGCCGTAGCCGTAGCCGTCGCCGCTGCCGCCGCCGTAGCCGCCGTAGCCGCAGCCGTTGCCGTAGCCGTTGCCGCAGCCACTGCCGTAGCCGTAGCTGTTGCCACTGCCGTAGCCGTTGCCACTGCCGCTGCCGTAGCTGTTGCCACTGCCGTAGCCGTTGCCACTGCCGCTGCCGTAGCCGTTGCCACTGCCGTAGCCGCTGCCGTTGCCGTTGCTGCTGCCGCCAGTGACGACCCTACCCGGTAGCAGTCGGACCCAGTGAAGTGGTGTCATAGTGCTCTCCCTCTGCCGTAGCCGTAGCCGTAGCCGTAGCCGTAGCCGTAGCCGTAGCCGTTGCCGTCGCCGTCGCCGTAGCCGTTGCCGTTGCCGTAGCC
>Ga0208160_1001322_pt1 | contig 10586 bp, 15 predicted proteins | sample CB_VirMetaG_FD_184536 | JGI IMG/M metagenome (GOLD analysis project Ga0208160, IMG submission 184536) | Freshwater to marine saline gradient viral communities from Chesapeake Bay - CB_1504_1 Viral MetaG (SPAdes) (version 4) | ecosystem: Environmental > Aquatic > Marine > Coastal | place: USA... | reverse complement strand
GCTCGATCCTTTCAAGCGTAAAAGCCCCGCAGGCGGGGTGATTTTCAGTTTAGGTTTTGAGGTAAACCCGCTGCGCCTGAGTGGCCCCCGCGAGTGATGGGGATTAGTCGGCTTTAACCCAGCCCGCTGCCAGCCAAACTGGCACGTCTGCGCTCATGGGCGATGCAATCGCGCCGATGATGCCGTTTTGTGCTTTTATGTTTTTCATCTTGACGCGCTGCGGTGCTTTCGCTGCCTTTGGCTCGTCTTTTGGTTCCGCCTTGGCGGTTTTCTTGTCGCTCATGTCGCGTTGTCCTTTGCTGATTATGCGGCCCAGTAATCGACCTGCACGGGGGTGCGCCAATCTGGGCCATCGCGGAAACTTGTCAGGATGTTGGGCGCGTCTGTGACCGTGACAGTCCCGCCGTTTTCGGTCAGCTTCACGCCCTTGCGAAAATGTGCCGCGATGCTGTCTGCGATGGTTTCTGCGGCTGTTGCAAACTGGTCCAGATCAGAAACAACTGTGACCTGCATGTAGCCGCGTGATGTGACGCCCGCACCGCCTGCCAGATCAAGCGACCGCCGCGAAACCCGCACCATTTGAACCTGGACATATGGGCGTTTTACGCTGTCGGGCTTGTCTTTGTTTTCCCAAACGATGGCAGGAACACCGCCAAGCGCGGCAAGGTGCTTGCCAAGGGCAGCGGAAATGTCGGCTTCGGTCATCGCTGAACCTCTTTTGTCCGCTTTTCAACAAAGGCGGAAAACCTGCGGGCGTTGGCCCCCACAAATTGACGCCCTGCAAACTTTGATGTTCCAACCTCAATCGCCATGGCGTGGGGGGCGGTCCATGCAAATTCCAGCGTGTCGCCAATATCAAAGCCCGCGATGGCAACAGCATAGCTGTCTGCGCCCTTGTTGCCCTCGCTGGTCAGGCTGTTGATTAGTTCGGCCTCTGCGACTGGTATCTTGCCCACCTCAAAACTGGTTGCGCCTTTGCTCATGCCAAGTTGGGGCGTTTGCGCGGCTTCCATCACGTCTTGGATCGCCTCGGCTGCAACGTGTCGCATGTTCTTCAAAGATAGCTTCTCAAAGTCCTTTAGCTGCGCCTCAAAGGTTTTCATGCGTTAATCCCTCGGCAGTTTGACGCGGTAAACGCCAATGCAACGGCACCCGATTGAATGTTCTGCCCCGCCCCTTGGATCGTGGGGGTGGCTCATGCGCGTTCCATCCGCGAAAACAAAGTCCTCGCCAACTGCGTTTACGGTCCCGTCCATTTCAACGTGATCTGGTCGCGGAACCTGGCTTAAATTGTGCTGCCATCGTACCGTGGCAGTCTCGACCTTGCCGCTTTCGACCAACTGCCGATAGCTTTCATCGCGGCCCGCTGCCTGCGCAATAAACGCCTCGTTTCGCGCAACAACCTTGCCGCGCTCACCCATGGCCTTGACCTTGTACGCCTCTGCGATGCGGTCAACATCTGCGGCGTTGATGGCTTTGCCGTCCTTGATTGCCTGCTTGACCATGCTGTCAAAGCTGCGGTTGCTCTGCTTGTAGCGCGGCCCGCTGCCGTTGAAGTATTCGCCAATGCGTTCGGGATCGCTCAAAATGGCCCTGATATTTGCCATGCGCTCTGTCTGCGGCTTTGTCAGCCCGATGATGCCGCCAAACCGGCGATTGCCGACCTTGCGCCCGACCAAATCACGCGCAACGCTGTTTAGCCCGCGATTGGCGGAAAGGGCGTCTGTGATCAGCCTGCGGGATGCGTCAATCGCTTCATTTGAAATGTTGGTGACAAGTGCCGCCGCCTGCTTTTCTGCCAGTGCAACAGCGCGGGGGTGATTGCCGTCAAAGCCAAAGCGCCCTGACAAGCCCTTGGGCAGTTCGTCTGCCACTGCCAGCCCGCCGCCGATGATGGCATCCCTGATTGCATTTTGCAGGGGAAACAAAACGCCGCGCTCCATTTTGAACAACGCCGCCGCCCTTTCAATGTCGCCAAGTTCCAAGAACCGCAGCAGCGCGGCCCTGTCTATGTCTGATGCCGCCCGCTCCATCGCCAGGGCGAAAGCCTTTTGAATGTCTGCGGTTTGCTTTTTCAGCAAGCGTTCAATCCGGCGCTGCTGGGCTGATTTTCCTGCCATGTTGCCCGCCGCTGTTTACTGCTTTGCGCTTGCCAAGATGTACCCCAGCAAGAACGCCGCTTTGATTTGCTCGTCAAACTCTTTGAAAGCGTCTGCCGGATAGGCCCACGATAAAAGCGCCTCTAAGGCCCGCCCATTGTCTTTGTGGTCCTGCACAAGCCAACGATGGCTGAAAGCATCCAGCGCGTCTATTTCGGCCTGTGTTGGGGCTTTAATCAACCAATCTCACCTTGTGCATCAATGGGACGCCGCCAGGCGCAAGCGTTTCAACGTCTGCAATCTCGTGAAAGCTGGTGTTAGCGTCCACGGCTGCTTTTCTCACGTTGACTGCCACCAGATCGCTTTTTAATGGCGTTGTGCTTGTCGCATCAAGCAAGAGCGTTGTTTCTGTGCGGCCTGTCAGTGTCCCGCTTGTATCACGAATGGTTTTTGTTGTCGTGACACCGATCAACTCAAAATCGGTCGGGTCGCCTGTTGCGGCCTCGCTCCAAGGGGTGTCTGGTTCTGCCCCGCCTGTCGCTGGCCTGCGCAATGTGCAATACATGCGCCCGATGCCTGTTGCAGAACCCGCCTCGGCCAAGCCGTCCTTGATTTCTGCTGCAATGTCGCTGCCGTTGCTCACGATCTAAGAACCGCTTTTGTAGCACCCGCCATATATGGGCGCATTTTGTTTTCAATCTTGGTGCTGACCGGAACCCGTGAACCACCTTTGCGCCCCGTAAACTCCCAAGCGATGCCCTCGACCTGCGTCAACGTCTTGTCGCTGGCCTCGGTATAGGTCTGCGAAAAGAAACCCGGCGCTGCCAGTTCAAGCAATGCCGCCTCATAGGTGGCGGGGTCCACGGCTGCTGGTACAGTTTCGATATGCTCTGCCAGAAAGCGCAACTGGTAATGGTCTGCGATGTAATCGGTTGCCCGCACCAATGCCGCTTCTGCGTCTGCGTCTGCGGCTGATGTTGGGGCGCTGTCGCCACGCTCTAGGGCGTAGGCGCGAAACCCTGCAAGCGTGGCGGTCATTACAAGTCTACCTTCGTGATGGCGTCAAGCTGTTCGCGCAGCGCCTTTGCACCGCCCTTGGGCTTTTCAATGCCGTGGGCTTTGAGGCTTTCCACCAGGTCGGCCCGTGTTTCGTCAATCGGTGCTGCGACAGGTGCAGCCTTTGCCGCCTTTGCCGCTGCTTCACGCCGCTGGCGCTGGAATGCTGTTGCTGACATAGCAATGTCCTCTTTTTGGTTGATCTTGTGCAAAGGGGCGAGATTGCGCCCGCCCCTTCAAAAAGATCAAGCGTTTGTGACGATGGCCGCAACGCGGACATTTTCGCGCTCGTAAACGCGGTTCCAGTTTGCAGCCAATGCCAGTTCGGCGTTGGTTGGTGAGGAACCCGCAACAGAACCGGATGCAAACGCGATGCCGCGTGGGTGCATCAGGAAGTGGTCGCGGGTGACAAGAATGTCCTCACCCGCAAGGCTGTCGCGGTCTGTTTCGGATGGTACTGGTGCAGCACCGCTGCCCATGCCGATTGCGCCCTGACCGAACAGATAGGTGGTATATGTCGCCGCCGCATCGCCTGCGAGTGCGCCCGCCGCTGCTGTCATGGTCATGTTGCGGTCAACGATAACGCGCAAACCGCGATACGTTTCGACCTCAAGGGAACCAAGGCTTTCACGCTCAAAGCTGATGTTGTCCAGCTTTTTCAGGTTGTGGTAAACAACCGGATGGAACGCAATGCCGGAAAGCCCGCCGATGGCATCGCCAAAGGTTGCCTGACCGTCAACAAAGGTATCGCCAGAGAATGACGTTGCTGCCGTCACGTCTGCGTTTGTCGCGCCTGCAACATTGGCTACCATGTCGCCGCTGTCGTTTGCCACGTTGTCAGCAATGGCACCCTTCAACGCTGCCAGTGCAACGGCTGACCGCTTACGCGCCCAATATGTTGCGACCAGATCACCGATTGCGCCCATGGGGTCGTCACCGGAAAGCGCAACTGCCAGATCATTGACTGACCATGCCTTACCGCGCATCAGCAGGGCTGCAACGTCCTGTGAGCCTGTGATCTTGGCGGGTGTCAGTGAACCGCTGTCAGACAACACCTCATCGTCACCTGTCAGATCAGACCAGAACGGCATGTTGATCAGCTTGCCGCCTGCTGTTGCCAGACGGTCCAGTTCTGGGTTTGCCGACACGATGCCGCCAAGGTAGAAACGCGCCAGGTCGCTTGTGCGCTCTGTAACGTAGGGGTTGAATACGCTGGGGACAATTACGTCCGAGATTTGTGTAACGGCCATGATTTTATCCTTTCAATCATGCAATGCCCGCCGCCGCCCTTAGTAAGGCCGCTGCTTGCGGGTCTGTTTTCAGAATTTCCGCTTGCTTTGTCAGGTTGCGGGTTTCGGGTTTCCACGGGTTGTCACCGCTGGTTTGTCCGCTCTTGCCGCCCTTTGCATCGACGCCCCCGGCTTTTGTCACGAAGTCTTTGCCTTCGCCCGCAGCCCAACGCTTCACATGGTCATTAAGGCCAAGCGGCCCCATGTCCGTTTCAACGAAAGGCTGTCCATCCTCACCGATCTTCACATCACCCGCCAACATTGTGCGGGCTGCTTTTGCATACGCGGGCAGGGTAACGCCTGCGCCTGCTAAGGCGTCTGTCAGATCACGTTCAAGCGCGTTTTTCAGCGCCCGCCCTTGCTCGGCTTCAAACTTGCTTTTCCATTCATCGCGGTCAGCCTCAAGGGTCTGGCGCAACTGAATAAGGGCCGCTTCGTCTGCCTTGCCGTCCTTCAATTTTTCCCACTTTTTCAGGTCAAAATCGTCTGGAAAGGCTTTCGCAAGTGCTTTTGCCGCATCGCGCTCGGTTCGTGCCGCATCGCGGTCGGCCTTTGTGCGCTCATATGCTGATTTGAGGTTGGCAACTTCTGGGTGACTGTCTACGCCCTCGACTTGCAAGATAAACTTGCCTTCGGTTTCTGCGTAGAATGGTTTCAAGGCGTCATCAACGCCGTCAAGGGTATCAAGAACGGTTTTCAAAGCCATCGGCTTTTTCCTTTATGTTGGGGGTGGACCTTCGGCCCGGATTTAGAGGCTATCAGCCTCCAGGTCGCGCCTTTCGATTAAGGCGTATTCTTCGGTAAAGTCGCGCTCTGCGCTGGCAATGCCGCCCGCTTGCGCTCTTTCATAAAATGTTTCGTGTGAAAGCCCGCCGCTCTCGACAAGTGAGAAAAGCGCAACGGCTTCTTGTGCTGTCAGGCTTGCATCAAGCAAGTCTTTTGGCGGCGTTACTGTGATCGCGTTGATCACGGCATCAGACTGCCCCAAGAGCCGCGCAATGTTGCGCAATGATTGTTCAATCAAAGAGCAAGACGATTGCGCAACTGTTTTCAGGTTCGCGGTTTCAGACCGGAACCGCATTGATCTGGCCTTGCCGCTTTCGCTGGCCTGGTTGGATTGCTCAAAGAGCCGTGCGCCCGCCTGAATTGCCATTTCGCGGCTGTCTTGGATGGCCTCCAAATGCTTATCAATGCCCGTGCAGCTAGGGCTAACATATTTCAGATCAGGCGTGACGCCATCAGCGCCTTGCATTTCATGCACAACACCCGCGCCAACGGCTGTTGGGGCATCACCATTGATTGCAACAAGCGTTTCCTGCCCGCTCATGTAGAGTTGCAGACGGTAATCCGCGCTTAGTTGGTACATGGCAAGCGCAGCGCGGGCGATGCCGATCAGGGGCGGGGCTTCCATATCCGCGCCCATGTCTTTTGCGCTTGCTACTGCAAAGGGGATGCTGGTCAGACCGCTTCCGCCAAGGCGGGTGGGTGTCCTGTCCTCTTTTCCCGCTGGGGTGTATATCTCTGCGCTATAAGCGCCGTCCTGCATCTGCAAAACAAGGTGGCGTTCTTCGTGCGTCCACTGGAACCCGTTGCGCACCATTTCGCTTTCGTCCAGCACGTAAAAATTGCGGTCCCAGTTAATGATGGTGTCGCCACGATAGCCCGCAAGGAATGGATCACCGCCGCCGCCGGGGGCATCTGCCAAGACGCCATAGCGCCCCAAGTATAGAAGATTGCGCGTCACGTTCTTGTGGAAGTCCTCCAACGTGATGCCGTTGCCGTCCACGTTTTCGCGCAGGTATTCCATGTTGCTTGGCAGTTCTACTTTAATCGTTTCGCCGTGAACAATCCCGACCATAGCGCCAACGGATGCCGCCATCACGTCTGGAAACTGCGCCCGCATTTTGTAGGCGTTATAAGCTGCCAAGCCCTCATCAGAATGCCCGCGATAGCCTGACGGCATGGGCAAATAAATTTCCCCGCGCTGCTTCATCACGCCCTCGCCCTCGTAGGCGTCAAGGCATAGACGCCAATCCGCAAGGCGCGTTGCTGTCAGTTCGGGGTGCTTTGTTGATACGGCCATTTAATACAATCCTCTGACCGTTGTCGTTGTGGTTTTTGCCTGCCGCTTCATCAGCGGAACCAAGGCATAACGTAGCTGATCAATGTGATGGTTATTGGCGTCCACAATCACGGGCAGAATATCGCCTGACAGGCGGTCCACCTTGTAACTGTAAAGCCTAAACTCTCTTGCGGTCTGCGGGCAGTCTGGATGGATAACCACGCGCTTGAATGACTTGATGAACTCAACGCCATCTTCGACGCTGCCCGCCCATTTCTTGACGCCTTCGATGCGGGGCAATCCGTGCCGCCGCAGGTAGCTAATGCTTTCGGGCCTTGCGCTGTCAGCCCTGATCGTGTGCTTTTCAATGCCGGGAATGCACTTGCTGATGAACGCCGCCGTGTCGTCCAGTTCCAGACCGACCTTTGCGGCCTCTCGCCTGATGTAAAGCGTATCCTCGTGAACCCACTGTTCCCCCGCCGTTGTGGGGTCTTGGGCGAAACCAAAGTCCATGCCGTGATAGGGACCGTTCCAGTTCGGCCCGACTTCAAATTCCTCAACCGCAAACTTGCCGCCAAAAACCTGCGCGTCTGTCATTGTCAGAAACGCGCCGTTCCAAACATGCTCATAAGTTTCGGGGCGGTATTTTTGATCCTCTAGGCGCTGGCGGTCCAGTATCTCAGGGAACCACATGTTATTTTCATAGTTGATTTCCGTCACCACGCAATCGTGGGCCTGGTTCTCTATGAAACGCTTGTGTGTGGCGCTGTCGGGGCTTTCTGGATTGTAGCTGATCCAGTTTTCGGCCAGCCAATGTTCGCCTTCCTCGCGGATGGTCGGAATTAGCTTGCGCCAAGCGGCGTCTGATACGTTTTCGGCTTCGTCTGTCCAGTTTCCAATAATCCGCGCCTTGGATTTGATGCTGTCCAGATTGTGCCGCAGCCCTGCAAAGGCATAGCTGATCCGCCTGTTTTTGGTCCTGATGTATTTTTCGCCAATGTCAAAATAGTCAGCAAGCCAAGGCTCTGATTGTATCGCGGCCTTAATTTCCTCCATGCTGCTTTCGTTCAAGCTGTTGAGGTGTTCGCGGCTTGCTAAGAAAACGCCTTCAATGCCCGCTTCTGCCAGTTGGTAAACCCGCAAGGCGCTGCGCTTGGCGATGCCCCTTGTCTTGCCAGAACCGCGCCCGCCCTTGAAAACCCGCGTTCTTGCGGGCTGGGCAAAATTGGCTGTGATGATTGGCAGTTCTCTAATCGTCGCCTTTATCATCTTTTTCAATCTGGGGGGCGACAAATTCGATCAAGTTCGGCTTCATGCTTCCATCGCTTGATTGGTGGTCGATCACGTTGGTTTCGCGCCATCCCGCTTGCGTCTTTAGATAGAATATTGCGCTTGTTGTGTCGCCGTTTCGTGCCCTTTGAAGCAAGCCATGCGCCACAGCGCCGATGGCTTTTGCCTTGCCCTTTTTATAGCGCACAGAAATTTCAGCATCCCGCTCAATCATTGCGGCGAATGTGGTGCGCGTTGTGCCGAAGTAATCTGCGATTTGATCCTGCGACAAATAAGCGGCAAGGGCTTCAACCTGCGCCATCTGCTCTGTTGTTAGCGTTTTAGGCTTTCTCCCCATCGGATCTGCCTCACTTGTTGAACAGCCGCCGCACCGCGTATGACCGCGCTACGGAAACGACTGTGTAAATTGCTGTGATGCCCCATGCGTCTGGGGCTGTTACCGCGTATCCAAACGCGGGCAGCACTGTGAATGTCAGCGCCAAGGAAACGCCAAAGCCTATCGCCGTGCTGGTGATGGCCTCAACCGCGCTTAGGCTGCGGCTTTGCATCGCTCTGCTTGCAGTTCTTCGTATGTCTGGCCTGTGGCCTCAAGCGTTGCCTGCTGGCCTGTGAATTCCTGCCAGCGCGTGATGATGACGTCGCAATATTTTGGGTCAAGTTCCATGACAAAAGACTGGCACCCCATCTTTTCTGCCGCGATTGCTGTCGTCCCTGTTCCGCCAAAAGGCTCTAAAATCTTGCCGCCATGCGGGCAGAAGTTCTTGATGCCTTCCTGCACTAGCGCGATTGGAAAACATGCCTTGTGGCTTTCGTGGTTCGCGCCAATGTTGCTGATCTTCCAGAGGTTCTTGAGACATTCCGTGCGGTTTTTGTTGATCTTGAACTTGCCGTTGCACAGGATAAAGACAAACTCGTAAATCCGCGTCAGGTTGTCGCCCTGCAATGAAACAGCCATAGCCTTTTCCCATACGATAGTTTCGACCAACGGCATCGATTTCTTGGCTGCGTGAACAACGTCAATATATTCGCTTGGGCTGTTCTTGTTGTAGTTGATATTATAGCAGCAAACGAAATCAGGCGCGGCTACGGTCGCCATCGTTGCAATTATGTCGGCATTGAACTGGATATACTCATCGCTGGTGCGGTCGTCAGAGTAACCGCCTACATATAGGCCGCCCTTTCCAGCCTTCGGTGCCTTGCTGTGCATTTGGGCTGACTTAATCGCTGCGTTGTAAGGCGGCGACGTGAAGCAGAAGTCAGCATTCTGCCCATTCATCAACGTCTCAACCGCGTCGATGCTTGTGCTATCCCCGCACATCAGCCTGTGCCGCCCCAGCAGCCAAACATCGCCATCGACAGTGACAGGAACCTCCGGCACGTCCGGCACCGCGTCCTCGTCTGTCAGCCCTTCCGTTCCATCATCCGCAAGCAGCGCAGACAGTTCGTCATCGTCAAAGCCCGTCAAGGACAGATCAAAGTCCAGTTCATCCAACTCGCCCAATTCAACCTTGAGCATGTCGTCATCCCAGCCCGCGTTTAACGCCAGCTTGTTGTCGGCAATGACATAGGCTTTCTTTTGCGCGTCCGTCCATCCTTCGGCCACCATGCAAGGAACATCCGCAATGCCCAGCTTTTGCGCTGCCAGGATGCGCCCATGCCCTGCAATCAACCCGCCTTCGGGGTCGATCAGGACAGGCGTTGTCCATCCCCATTCCTTGATGCTTGCCGCGATTTGCGAAACCTGTTCATCGCTGTGTGTGCGGCTGTTGCGGGCATAGAAAACCAAACTCTCAACAGAACGTCTTTCAACCTTGTCGGCAGGCCAGTTGGTCATACATGGTCCAGTTTTTTGGGTGGTTAAACGCAAAATGCGCCCCGCATTTCTGCTGGACGCACTAAAGTTTCGGTTAGACACACGAAACGTAGTTGGAAAATACCAGATTTAGTGGCTATGTGTCAAGCGCCTAATACCCCGCAACAGCATCAAGCGCCCGGTGCAAGGCAATCAGATCATTCGGCTTGCGGTCTGGCCCTTTGGCGCATTCAATTTCAAGGATGGCGGTTTTCACCATGCCGATCCGCTTTTCCAGATCCTCATAGGCTTTCTTGGCTTCGGGATTGCCGTCACTGTCGTCATAACCGCTGACACCGCCCGCAAGGCAGCTTTTGAACCCGCTTAGATCAAATTCGGCAACGTAGGCATCACGCAACTGCTGGAACACCCTCGCGGCCTGCTCCTGCGAAATGCTGATTTTCTTGGCCTCGTACAACGCGCCGATCATGTCGCTGGCAAGGTCAACCATTGGCTGCTGGCTTTTGCCTGTTCCCTGCGGCGTGGCCCATTTGCCTTGGGCCAGACGTTGCGGCGTGGGGCGGGTGCTTGTCTCTGTTGCGATGCTGATTGCCTCTTTGGACTGAATATGGACATTTTTGGGCATACGGAATTTGCGCTTGTTGCGTTTGCGCGCTGCTTTGCTTGTCATTTGAAGTGCCTTTCTGCTCTGGCCTCTGGGGTGCTTTCTGCCTCTTTGGCGTCCTTCCATGCCTGCAACCAATCCACGCGGGCCTGTAGCGCCTCGTTGCGCCTGTCCTGCGCCGTCATGCGCACCCAATCGCGGTGGGCAATCTCTGCTTGGGTGTCGCGGCATTTGCGCAGCGCAAGATTTTCCTCCTGCAACGCCTTGATCTGCTGCGCTTGGCTTTCGATTACCTCGGCGTCCGTCATACTCTCGCCCATGTTGCTACAAAGCGGTCATTGCATCGGATTGTGCCAACGCGGGTGACTTCGCC
>Ga0208160_1001321_pt1 | contig 10590 bp, 14 predicted proteins | sample CB_VirMetaG_FD_184536 | JGI IMG/M metagenome (GOLD analysis project Ga0208160, IMG submission 184536) | Freshwater to marine saline gradient viral communities from Chesapeake Bay - CB_1504_1 Viral MetaG (SPAdes) (version 4) | ecosystem: Environmental > Aquatic > Marine > Coastal | place: USA... | reverse complement strand
AAAGTTGCGTGTCCATTTTCTAGCATCCAAGCCAGCCAATCGCCTGTGCCTCTAGGATGCGGATTTTCGGCCGCTGGACGGCCTTTTGGGTGCGCACCCTTACGCTCTACCAGCGATGGGGTAAAAGTGCTTTGTGGGGCATCCTCGTGCGTTCTAGGGGCATCCTGGTTTTCATCCAGGCCCGCCCGCTCGCGCCCTTGGCGCTCGTTATCTTCAGACTCATCCATTGAAAGCGATTGTTGATTTGCTACCTCTTGGCCGCTTGTTGATTTCTTGAGCGTTCCTATATGGCTATATATATCTACTAAGGCATTAGTTTGGCGCTTCAGCTGAAGCATCGCAAAAGGGGTAGAGCGCCTCTTTTCGTCGGCTCGGATGCCCTCAACTGGCGCCAAGGTGTAGCAGTTGGCGCGCTTCTTGTTGGTCGATTTGGTGGTCTTGGTGAGCCATTGCAGCGCCACTAGTTCATCTAGGGTCTGCCTTAGTTTGTTGATTCCAATGCGCAGAGTGGCGGCCATCTTGCGCTTGTTTTCGTAGCAGTCACCGCGCATCATGATGTAGAGCAACACCTCGCGCTGGGTAATCGAAAAACCGCGCTCAAACACCCATTGAGGCACAAATCCGCGTTTAATGGCTGGCCGGTTCACAAGCTTGCCCTCTGGTTTTTCCAGGTGTTGCCGTCCATAATTGGCGTGCGGCCTTCCAAGTGCGCGATGAAGTCGTCCTTGCAGAGATTCTTAATGCCAGCCCACTCAATCAACTGCTCCAGGTATGGCCCTCGGATGAACTCAATCAACTCCTCGACCGCGCGCGGGTGGTTGTAATGGTTGCCATACTTGTAGGCCTGCAACTTTCTGCACCGGCTTCTGACTAGCTTGTATGGCCATTTCTTGGCCACCTTTCCATCCACCAAGATGCCGTTTCGGCGCAATATGTGAATATCAAGGACCGCCTGCTCCATGATGGCGCACGCAAGCGCAACATAGGGCTCGGTCAAGTCCTCATTGGGCGTGAATTGGTAAGCGTGGGCTATCATTCGTCGCTCTCCATGTCGTCAATGATTCGGTAGGCTGCGCCTAGTTCCACCGCTAAATCCTGGGCGGCTTCCTTCCAATAAATGGCACTGTCTCGCAGCGCCTCATTAAGTTGCCGCAATTCCTCAAGTTGGGCTTGGCCTTCGTCTATGATTGGGCAGGTGTAGGGCGGCACCTTTGGCGCCTCGCGCTTTATGCGGTCATAAATCTTGATTGGGTTTCTCATGCAATGGCTAAGGTTATGGCGGCAATCTCATCTCGCACTCGCTTGCTTTTGGCTAACTTGGCCTTAACGGTCTTGATGGCGTGATACACGGAGCCATGGTTTCGGCGGTTGTAAAATGCCGCTATATCGCAATTGCTCATATCGTAAAGCCGCCAAGTGAGGAACATTGCAACGTGCCTTGCCCATGCCAGCGAATGGGTGCGTGCCTGGCTGGTTAACGCTCTTTGCGGAAAAGCGTAAAAGTTGGCGGTTGCTTTGAGGATTCTTTTGGCTGTCGCTTCTTTTTTGATTTGATTGGTTTTGGTGTGTCGCATGGGTCAACATGGCAGCCAGGCACGCTGTCAAGCTCTTCGCCTGGTTCATAAACTTTAATTGATTTAGCCATGAACATGGCGGCAGCCTTTTGCCCAATTGGGCTCAACTTGTGCCAATGTTCGCGGGGGAAAACTTTCAATAAAATAAATGTAAAATTTGGCTTTTTTGCGGCGTGTAATCAGGCCATTGGTCAAACTCTAGGCAGTCAACCAACCGCTCGATGTTGGCAACCGTCTCCTTGCCAGCCTGCACCATGTCTTCTGGCGCAAACTCATATTGGCCGGCTAGGTAATCGCCTCCAGTCTCAACCACTAGCCACACCCAGCGCTTGATTGGTAGGCCCGCCCTGGCGGAAATGTGGCAATAATTAAATTGCTGCATGTAGTATTTGAGCGCCTTGCTTTGGCGTCTGAACGCCATCGGATGCGCACCGCCTGGCGCCGTGGTTTTGATGTCGTAGACGGTGGCTGTTGTGGGGTCGTAGGCATCTATTCTGCACTTGCTAGGCATTGGCCAAGCTGTTTGGCTAAAGACTGAAACCTCGGCTTGGCAATCCATGACCTTGTTGCCTTCTGGTAATTGGTGCATCGCTCGCGCCATGCGCTTAAGTTGCAAAAGGTCGTCCTCCTTGATGGCATTTTCGCCATAGGTGTCCCACCATTCGCGGCTGGCTTTCTTCCTTCGGTCGGCAAACTCATCAGGGCAAACGGTGACCGTCTTGGTGAAAATGTCCGGTTCAAGGACATAAGTGTGAAACATTGTCCCTAGTGCCATGGATGGCGTGCGCTGAAAAACGGTCTGCTTGGTCATGCGCTGCCAGAATGCCTTGGGGTTTTCCATCAGCTTCAAGTCGCTGGTGGCCAGGGCAGGCTCGGCGCGATAATCGCGCTCTGCCATGCCCTGGAACACACCGTCAAGCGTGCTCGTAAATGAAACCTCAGAATGGGGCGTCAGTGGTTTCATTAATGGTGTTTGTTGATTTATCTGCTGCCTTGTATTCCTGGCTCTGCTGAACGCGCTCTTTCATCCAATCGAGCAGTTTGTCCCAATTGATGGCTGGCTTGCTAGGGTCAAATGCCATCAACTCGGTGCCGGTGGCTGGCACTTCCATGCCCTCTGGCAACGATGAAACGCCATTGACGCCGGCAGCCTGCTCGCCGCGTCCGTTGGTGTAATGGCCGACGGTGACCAGGCACTCTTTGCCTAGTAACGTCTCAGGGTTAAAACTGCGCAATTGCTCGGCTGTTGGGGCAATCCATGAATCAAGGAATTTACGCAAAATCGCTTTAGGGTCGAGCGATGCGGTAAATTTCTTGCTCAACCGCATTGGCTTCAACTCACCGTCAATTTCAATGCTTTGCTTTGGCAACTCCCAAGTGACGTTGATGGTTCGCCGAATATTGGTTTCGCCCTTGTAGGTCTCAGGCCCAGTGCCAAGGTCTACAATGCTGATGCAGCGGCCTGGGTGCGTGCCTTTTGGCACTAATTTGCGTTCGGTGTTGGTTTGTTCGCTTATGGTATTCATGTTGTTAATGTAGTTTTATGCGTGTGTTTATTGGTAGGTTTTTGGTTGGAATGCGCTGCAAGGTTCGCCCATCACGCCAGGCGTTCCAAGCAATGCACAATCGGTAATATTGGTCAAAACGAAACTTGGCGTTGTTAACGTTTTCGGTCTTGGCAGTCAGAGACCTTCGCAAAGTGAGCACTGGGTGATTGATTTCAAGGTTTGCCCCAGTGCGGAACATCTCAACGAAATGAAGCGCTTGAGGCTCTGAGACGTCGAGCGCATCCCATAGCCACACTGAGAAGACTGGCTTCCTTACTATTTCGCGGATTTCATTAGTGCTCGCAATAGCTGCAATTTTTTGCCATTTCTCAGGGTTTGCTAAATAGGTTTGCAAGGTTTCGGCATTTGATGCCTTTTGGGTGCTTGTGGAATTGCCAAAGGTTTGCTTCATAAACGCAATCCCAGCCGCAATTTCGGTGGCATACTTGATGCCGTGCATTGCCAAGACGCTGCCGGCGCTTCTATTCAAGCCCACATCAATAGTTGCAAAAACATCGCTGTCGGCAGCCAATCCAGTGCAAACGTGCATTGTGAGTGGTTGGCTGGCTTCAATGATTGCCATCAGGCGATGCTGGCCATCAATCAATCGTCCCCAGGTATCGAATTTAATAGTCTCGCCATTCAGTTGCCAATTGCCTTTGACCATTTCGTTGGCCAATCGTGCAACGTGCGCTTTGCGTGCTGGTCTATTGTGTGTGTTGGATTTCAGCCATTCACTTGCCATGGCTGGCGTGATTGTGAGCGCCTCAATTTGCGGCCTCGTGTCTAATTTGTGTGCTGTGTTCATGTGTCACCATTCGTTCTTGTCTGTTTGTTGTAGTCTCACTTGCAACGCTTCTAGGTCGCAGCATTGCAGCATTAGAAAAAGCATCTTCATTGGCAGCATGGCCCACCACTTGCCGTGATTTTCTCGGTGGCAGATAACTGGTACTTGGCCATCTTTTGCGCCAGTGGTTGCCTGATGCTGGAAGGCTCGGCGGTCAAAGGTCTGGGTGCGCTTCACTTCCAGGTGCAGGAAAGGCAGGTCGGCAATTGTTACGTCAGCGGCATCATGGCCTTGGTGGTCCTGATGGTGGCCGGTGCGCTTGGCGTCAAATCCAAACTCGTGTTTGGCGATGTTGGTCACCTCGCGCTCGCCAACCTTGCCTTTGGTGCGTGCGTTCATGGCTCTTGTAAATTATGAGCGGCCACCTCGACCGCTCGGCCAACTGGCTTCCTGAGAGCATAGTCGTGTTTGCTCTGGCTTAATGCCTCCAGGTGGCTAAAAATCTCAAAGGCAACTTGCGGAACAATGGCGTTGCCTAATCCCTTAATTCTGTGTGTCCGATTGGGTATCCCATTAGCCACTCGACCCAATTCGGGTTCAAGTGGCCATCTGTTGGGCTGTTCCTGACTGCTTCGTCCAAGTTGCCCTTGTATGTCTTGCTTCCCAGAAAGCGATTCCTTGGGCAACATCTGCCGTTTGATGCTGTTGGAGTTGGCCACAATCCAAACTCGGTCTCGTCTGTGAGGGGCGTCGACGGCGCAAGCTGGAATAACAAACGCCCTTGTGGCGTAGCCAATGGCTTCCAAGTCAGAAAGCACTTGGTCGAGTGCCATCTTGACGATTCCAAAAACATTTTCGCCAACAACCCAAGTGGGTCGCTCTCGCTCAATAACTGCGAGCATCGCTGGCCAGAGGTAACGGTCATCTTGATTGCCTGCTTGCTTGCCGGCGCAACTAAATGGCTGGCAGGGGAATCCTCCTGTGATGATGTCGCATCCGATTCGCTTGTTTGGCCATTGGGTGATGTCGTCAATGATTGGCACACCTGGCCAATGCTGCTCCAAAACTCGCCTTGCATATTGTTCGCGCTCGCAAAATGCGACTGTTTCCCAGCCCATCCATCGAGCGGCCAAAGCAAAGCCGCCAATGCCAGAGAATAGGTCAAGATGTCGCATGGTTTTTGAAATTGCGGGCGGCCACCTTGGCCACCCAACCTGCCAGTTTATTAAGCCCAAACGTGATTTTGTTGGTGCGGCATCTTACCGCCTGACAGGTCAAAAAAGAGGATGCCCAAAGCGCCTTGGCGTTACCTAGCGCCTCAGAGGCGATGTATCCTGGTTGGTGCGCAATGGGCATGTGAATCAACGGCGGGCGTTGTGGTTGGAGCCTTTGCAGGCTTCTTTGCCGTCTGGGGTTGTCGCTAGGTAGCCAGATGCCGCACAAGCGGCCAAAATGGTGGTCAATGCAATGAATGTGATTGTTGCCATGGAAAACACCATTAATGCAGAAGCTAGCATCCGTCAACAAAAATTATCAATTTTATCAATCAGCGGCAAAAAGGGAGGCGATGGCCTCAGCCACCGCCCCTTGCAAAATAAAAATGAAATCAAAAAACAATAATGCCACGCTTATGATGCCACATGTTGCCATGAAAACAAGCACTTTTTCAGCATCCAAAATGGCTTGGTTTAAATAAGCGCTATTTGCGCTCAAGCCAGCAGCAGTTTGCTTTAACAAATCAAGAACGTTTTTAGGGTCAAAAATCGTTCTATTTTGGTGCGCAAAAATAATGTGAAAAAAGTTGTTGAAATGTCTTTACAAGTCAAAAGGTGTGTTGCATATTGATTGTGTCAGGCGGGGATGAGCTCGCTGACAAATTTAACAAAATGGAAAAAGTCACGAAATCAATCACATATATGGAAACAGTTTTTGACGCATTGCTTGAAAAGGACAGCGTTGATTTGGAGACAGATTTCACCGCATATTCAGCCATCCTTGGCTTAGACAAAAATTTTGTTGGCACATCGCACTATATGGGCTTGTTCCCATTCTGGCATCACGAATACAAGTTTGACTTGCGTGACGCATCACCAAAAGCGCGCCAGGCAGTTCACCGCACATTGCTCTTGAGCGGCAAAAAACTGAGCGGCAAAAGCGCGGCAATCAAGAAAATCATTGAAACTGTTTTGGCCACATTTTAACTATCAAAAACACACCATGACCGAAAAAACAATCACAGCGCTCAGCGCGTTCACCATGCGATTCAACCCAGAATTTCCGCACCACTTGGCAGCGGTTCACAATGATGGCTATGTCAACAACAAGAAATGGTCGCCGGCACGCAATGACGTTGAAAACTCAATTTACTTTAGCGAGCATGACGGATGCAGCATTGGCCCAGCAGTTGAATTGTGGGGCGCATTATGCGGGCCGCTTTACATTAAAGGCGCCAAGCTTCAAACGCATGACGAATACACTGGCACTGGTGACACATCAAAAAGCGTTTGGATTGAATCAAGCGACACAGATGCACTTAAGGCCATTGATGGCAGAGTTTGCGGCTTTATGGTTGAGCAAAAACTTGAATTGATAGACGGCGAATGGGAGCCAAAATCGCTGACATACAAGATTAAGACCAGAGTTTACGATGCAGAATCAACTTGGAATTACTGATGGCACCCGCACCTAAACGCAATCAAAACGCCGCCAAGCCTAGCGACAAGCGCGCTAGTGTCTTGGTCAACTTTAGAGCAACTCCAATCAATGTTGCACGCTGGAAAGCGCAAGCCGCCCAGGCTGGCAAGTCATTGTCGGCTTGGATTCATGAGCGGCTTACCATTTGTTAATGGGGCATCCCCACGCCTCCAGGGCGCTCTTGAACGCCAACACACAGCCACATTTCATGCAGCGCTCATACTTGGTGCCGCCGCTTTCCATGTGCGGGCAAGTGCGGCAAATATCAAGCCGCCGCTGGCGCTCCTTGGCGCTCACCCGTTTGACGCCCTTTTTGAGCAGTTGACCAGCGGCATCGAGCAGGCTTTTGGCCATGGTGGCCATGGTTGGCTTTTCCTTGGCGGTTAGACCAGGGTTTTGTGGCGTGCGCTTAAAGCACAGCTTTTGTGGCCTGCGCTCAGAGTCTGTCATCATATTGCCCAGCGCCGCCAAACTGGTTCTCGTGCATCGTCTCAACGTGGTCGTCAATGGTCACGGTGCCAGTGGGTAGACTGTAGGTGTTGCCAACGGTGGTATTAGTGCCGCTGACTTTCAATTGGCTATCAAGCACGCTGACACCTTGAACGTTGGCGGTGGTCAAAGATGGCATCACTGCTGTGTCCTCCAAGCCAGTTGATTCAGTCACGCCATCCGTGTCAACGCTTGTGACCTTGTAGTCATACTCCATCAAGGCACCTGCTTGGCTAAAGTTGGCAACATAATCAGTCAAAAAGAAGTTGCTAGAGCCGCCGTCATAAATCAGCACATACGCGCCGCTGCCGGTTTTGCGCCTGATGCGGTAGCCGCTTGCGCCGGCGCTTGTCCATGACAAGCTAACCTTGGACAAGCTAGGCGTGACTGTGAAAGTGCTGGGGTCTGTGACTGGCATCAGGAGAACGGCACTTTAACAAATGCTTGAATATCGGTTGCAGTGATGTTGCGGCGGTTCCAAGCGAAAGAACCGTTGCCGGTGTCGTCGGTGTCTACATAATCGCTCGTTGGCGGTGCGTCTGCATCTAAAATGCCGCCTTGGGTGATAACGCATTTGCCCGTAAACAGACCAGAAGTTGCGCCGCCAGGGGTATGCGTGGCTTCCCAGTCATAGCTTTGACCACTCACCGCATAATCTGACTCGACGCCATTGGTGCCAGTGCCGCCATAACCATCGCCAGTTGCTACTTCGATTCGCTGAACCACCCTAGTCTGTGTCTCGTCAATCGCCCCATAGCCAATGGCGGTGTTGGTGTCGACAAGGGTGCGCAAATCATCAGGCAGCGAATTAAGCGCTTCATCGGTTAGCTTGAAGCGGTAGTGAACATCGCGTTTGTAGCATTTCAAAATGCAGTTGTTGGAGGCGTCTGAATCAATGCGGCATTGTTGATAGGCGTTGCCAGTAGGAAAGGCAGAATCACGCCAAGCGCTATCATTGAACACCAGGGTATAGGATTGAGGCGGTGCAATGTCATTGGCCCAAACAGCGCCATTTGAGCAATCAGGCGGCGAAGTGTTTGAGAAGGCGGTGATGTATGTGGTTGCCTCGTAGTCATAGTGTTTATACTGAAAGCTAACCGGCAAATACAGCCGCGCACGGGTTAGCTTGTTAACCGCTTGCGCCAACTGATTGAAATGGTCGGCATACGTAAACATTGATGGTTGCGGTCCAAACCCGCGCACCTCATCGCTTCGCACTGTGTCAGGCAATGCGCGATAATGCTGCTTGCCGTTGGCGGCATACATCAATTGTTCAAATGTCCAATCGTAAAGCCTCTTGTTATAGCACGTTGCCAAGCCAGTATTTGGGTCGGTGGATTTGCGCTGAGTGTTGGTTGATTCTTCGTCAACGTATCCCTCGCAAATAGCGCGTAAGATTGTCTCCATCCAGGTCAACCAATCCGTGCGCGCCAAGGTGTCGGTGGTGTTATAATCGGCATTGTTGTCCTCGTAGACGTAAGGGATGAGGCGCGTGAAATAAAACCGCGGCATACAACTGCCATTAATGACGTTTACATCCCAGCCGCTGCTGCCTTTAGCATCTGGCGCCATGTCGCCAATGCGCTGGCCGCATTGAGTGGCGCTGCCGTCAATGAAGGTGCGCAGATATTCCACAACCGCGTTTTCATCTGTGCGATAACCGCCGTTGGCGGCGCCAGTGCTATCTGCTTCGATATATGCTTCTCGACTGTGGTCGCCGTCTGTTTTTAATGCAATGTTCGCAATGGCGCTTGGGGCATCCTCATTGTGCGAAAGGCGGCGGTCTAGTTCAACGCGCACTTGGTTATTGCCAGCATCGCGCACGCTTGTGATTTTGTAGTCTGGCACGTAAACCTTGCATGACTTGTAGTGGCCATTTGCGCCAATGCAATCGGTGCCGCCTGAGTCTTCACAATTACCGTAATTGGCTTGTGGAATTAGATGCGTGTTTGATGTGCCTGGGTAAACCTCACCCAAAGGCACGGCGTGCGTGTTGAGCAAGTAACGGTATCCGGTCGGGTTTTCGCTTCGCTGCAAGTAGGCGCCAGGGTAGGGCGTCACATGCGGCAAAATCTCTTTGCCTACTGGGTCGCCAGCGCCAGCAACGTTTGTCCACTCATCAGAAAACATGGCGCAACGGTCATGGCCCCAGCCAATCACATCGCTGTAGCCGCTGGGCTTGTAGGCGCTTGATTCGCTGTTCTGATAGCCAATGCTTTGCATGAACATTGACCACTGGTTGCTGTAGCCCGCCTCTGACGCATCCTCGCGGATGAGCTCATATTCAAGCACAGTTTCAGTGCCTGCCGTTTTGGTGTAGGTATCGACACCATGAACGCCAGTAAACTGCGCACCAGCGGCCACCGTGGCGCCGTTGTAGGTGATGCTTGTGCCGCCGCTCACCGTGTAGACAATGCCAGCCTGTATGGCGCCGCTTGCAATGGCGCTTTGACTGGGCGCTATGTCCTCAAACTGGTCGGCATACGATAGGCCAAAAGCGCGGCGGTTGAAATAAAGCACGCTCTTGCCACCGCTTACCTCATAGCCAACCAGGCCGTGACGGTCGACCATGCGCAAACGCTTGCGCACTTGCTCGGCAACGGTGCGATAAATTGGATTTGCATTGATGGCAGTCGAGTCATCTTGCAAGTCTGCACGGTTGCCGTTGTAAATCATGCCGTGGCGAAGGTAGGCATCGCTTATATCCTTGGGCGTGCTGGTGTCTTTGCCTTCGGCGTCATAGGTGACATTTGAAGCGCTGCCGCACCGCAACACAAGGTAGGCGTCTTCGTTTTCGGGCTTGTATTCCAGAAGCTCGGCAATCTCTACATAACACTCATCGAGCGCGCCCATGGCATCGATGTTTTTGACGCGCACGTTGCCGCCGGCTGGCACTTCAAACCATGCGCTTGCTGAATTGTCGCCATTGGCAATGGTTAGCCTGGTGAGCTCTGTGCCGTCGACCTCAATGGCAAATGTCTTGTCACCGCTGCCAAAATCGCGGTAAGCCAACACACCAGCCAAAACAAAACCGCTGTGGATGTTGTAATTAGTGGTTGCAGTAGGATTGCCGCTTGAGTCCATCAAGCCGCCATAGGTATTGGCTGCTGTATTGTTAACAAACGCAAAGCGCTCATAGGTGGCCTCGATGGTGCCAGTGCCATCATCCTCGCCATAGGCTGGCGCCAGGTAATACTGCCGCGTCAGGAAGCCCTCGAAATCAAACGCCTTTTCCTCGACCTTGTATCCGCTTGCCGCCTGCTCGGCCTCTGTGCCTCTAAATTGCTCAACGAATGTGTTGAGCGCTCGCGCTAGTTGGTCGCCTGCTGGATGCGCCAGGCGTGCGTCATTAAATTCGCCATCATATGGCCCCTCCATGTAGGACGCAATTGGCAGGCGCGTAATACTGCCATCCCAATGGAGCAGTATGTAATCCTTGCTTGCTTTAAACCATGAAAAAACACCGCTTGATGTGCCAGGGCAAGAGCCCGAACCAGTG
>Ga0208160_1001320_pt1 | contig 10591 bp, 12 predicted proteins | sample CB_VirMetaG_FD_184536 | JGI IMG/M metagenome (GOLD analysis project Ga0208160, IMG submission 184536) | Freshwater to marine saline gradient viral communities from Chesapeake Bay - CB_1504_1 Viral MetaG (SPAdes) (version 4) | ecosystem: Environmental > Aquatic > Marine > Coastal | place: USA... | reverse complement strand
ATTGGTGCAAAGGGTTAGGATTTACTCAGCAAAAAAGCAGCGGATATTTAAAATACCTAGAACTAATGAAGCGTAGAAAAGATGAGTGGAATTACCAGGGGATAGGAAGTTAATGGAAAGATTAAAAGTACCGCCTCATTCAGTTGAGGCGGAGCAGTCCGCGCTAGGATCTATACTAATCAAAAATGATTGTTATGATCTTGTTGGTGAAAAAATAAAGGAGTCAGATTTTTACAATAGAAGTCATCAGATAATATTTAAAGTTATGTCTGAAATGATCACAGGATTAAAGCCCGTCGATTTAATTACGCTAACTGAAAGGCTGGACGACTTAAATTTATTGGATGATGCTGGTGGATTTGCTTACATAGCAGAACTATCAAGAAACACGCCTTCAACATCAAATGTTGAGCATTACGCTGAGATAGTAAAAGAGAAGTCTATTTATCGCGCCTTAATAGCATCAGGTTACGAGATAACAGAAAACGGCTACGATTCACAAGGGTTAACTGCAATTGAGTCTGTTGGACGCGCTGAGGCTATTTTAAGCAAGGTGTCAGATTCACTGATTAATACGCATAATCCTAGTGATGCTGAGTCAATTGCTGATAGGTTTATCGATAGACTAGAAAAGCAAATTAAATCAGGTCGTGAAATAGTTGGTCATCCAACTGGATTACATGACCTTGATATAAAAATATCAGGATTGCAAGATACTGACTTGATTATCTTAGCAGCTAGACCAAGCATGGGAAAAACAGCAAAGCTATTAAGCATGATAATCGCTAACTTAGACTTGAATAACATATTTTTTAGTATAGAAATGCCAGCAGATAAAATCATGTCAAGGATGATTGCGTCAATCGGAATGGTTGAGTTAAACAAGATTAAATCAGGCAATCTTAATGATTATGACTGGGCTGGAATTGGTCAGGCTATGGATAGAATAAAACGCTCGAATTTAGAAATAATAGACAGCGGATATATGACTATTCACGAAATGAGATTACATTGCAGAAAGTACAAAAAGAAGCACGGCAAGATAGATATTATATCAGTTGATTACCTGCAATTAATCAAAGGAAGCAACACAGAGAATAGGACGCAAGAAATAAGCGAAGTTAGTAGAGGATTAAAGCAGTTAGCTAAAGAGTTCAATTGCCCTATGATTGCACTTTCACAGCTTAATCGTGGACTGGAGTCAAGGTCAGACAAAAGACCGATAAGCTCAGACCTGCGCGAATCTGGACAAATAGAGCAAGATGCTGATGTAATTTTATTTCTATATCGTGATGAAGTTTACAATGAGCACTCACCAGATAAAGGATTGGCTGAAATAATAGTTGGCAAAGCCCGTGACGGTGAATTGGGTATGGTTGGTGCGATTTGGCAAGGGCAATACCAGAAGTTCAGCCAGTTAAACGGTCAAGAGCTTGTATCACATTTAAAGCCAGCAAGTGAGAAGAAATACAAAAAGGAGTTTAACCCTAAATGAATGATGCAATACGCACAGACCAACAGCGTTCAATGCTAATTAAGCGTATCGAGAATATGGCTTTGCCGTTTAGCGTATCGATAGCCAAGGGTGCGCCACGCTCAATAGACCAGAACCGCTTACAAAGAAAATGGTTAAAAGAAGCAGAAGAACAAGGCGACTTAACCGCTGAGGAATGGCGGGGGTACTGCAAGTTACATTTTGGTATTGCAATAGCTAAAGAAAACGAGCAGTACTCAGAAAAGTACGACAGGCTAATAAGGCCGCTACCGTATCACACTAAGCTAGAATTTATGATGGAGCCGCTAAGCTTCCCTGTAACCAGTATAATGACAACAGAGCAAAAAACGCGGTATTTAAACGCAATATTTACACATTTAACAAGTCAAGGGATAATATTGACGGAGCCAAATAATGGCTAACTCACACAAGTCATGCAAGCACTGTAAAAATTCAGTCCGAGTCGAGACAATGACAACTAGGCAGTTTGGTAATTTCTGCTCTGTTGCTCATTCGTTGGCTTGGATTGACGCAAACTCCAAACGGTTAGCTGACAAAGCTAGGGCGCAAAGAGTAACTAAAGAAAAGAAAAAGATTAAAGCCAGAAAGGAGGCCATTAAAAGCCCCACAGAATGGCATAACGAGTTGCAAGTATTAGTTAATAGATACGTAAGGCTAAGAGATAGAAAAGACGGCTGTATAAGCTGTGATAAGCCAAGTACGTGGAATGGTCAGTGGCACGCATCACACTACTTTTCGAGGGGCAGCAGTTCAGCGTTAAGGTTCAACTTATGGAACAGCCACAAAGCTTGCTCGATATGTAATAACTATTTAAGCGGTAATATCGAAGGTTACACACCTAGATTGATTGAGAAGATAGGTCAAGAAAGATACGAATGGCTAGTTGAGAATAAAAGCAAGGTTATTAAGTTTGATTTAGATTGGACTAAGCGAGCTATTAAGATAGCAAGAAAGGCAATTAAAAGATTAGAGAAAAGGTAACTGGTCGGAGCAGTGAAACGATAAAACTGTTATACGATACTTGAACTGAAGCAAAACAACTAAGTAAGGGGAAGAAGAAAATGAGTTTAGTAGAATTTAAAGCATGGGACAAAATACCAAGAGAAAATCCTTTCATGGTGACTATCACTGAAAAATTAGATGGGACTAACGCATGTGTAATTATTCAAGATGGTCAGATTGTCGGCGTTCAAAGCAGAAAGCGTTTAATCAGTGCTAGTGATGATAACTACGGTTTTGCGGCTTGGGTAGAGCAAAATAATAATGACCTGCTTGGCTTGGGTGACGGTTATCACTATGGTGAATGGGCTGGATTAGGTATTCAGAAAAACCCGCATAACCTACCTGAAAAGCAATTCTTTTTATTCAACACTTTTAGATGGAACCCATTAAATACAAACCGTCCAAAGTGCTGCAATGTTGTGCCTATTCTATTTGAAGGTTTATTAACGCCTGAAACTGTTCCAGCGCTTCTAAAGTCACTTGTTGAAAATGCAACTCCAGAGCAAACCCCTGAAGGTGTAATTGTTTATTACCACGCATTCAGAAAGTACACTAAACACACGATTAAATCAGCAAATGGAAAATGGTGTAAATAATGGAATTCACAATACTATCACTAATAGCAATAGCAACATTTGTAACACCAGCTTACCTAATGCTATTTAAGTCAGGTAACACACTTCGCAGCGACTGGATGCAGGGATTACTTGATGCTGAGGCTGGTACTGACACATGTGGCAATGCACTGTATAATGTAGGTGTGGTCAGTTATCACACTAATGCTCAGATGCGTAAAAACATTGAGTTAGCAAAGCAGTATAAATAATTAATTGACGCAGTATGTCAAACAGAGGGATTTAAAATGAGATACTACGACAGATATACATTGACTGACCGTTTAATTTGGCTAGCTATGCCGATTATAGGTTTAGCTATTAACTACTTTATTTTTGTGTAAAAGACGGTGTGCCAGCAATCGGTGCTAATCCGTGCCAGAAATGGAAGCCCTCGCCTAATCTCTAGGACGTTGAACATGGGGCAATAACAATTGCAGTCTGCGATGTGGTTAAACCTTCCCACAGGCGCAGGCAGAATAAAGCAGCGTGTTGGACGCGAAGATAAAAAGTATAATAATTAGCTAACCTGCGTCAACAGGATAAGCAAAGACCCGCCTTAGTAGCGGGTTTATTTTTGCCTAGTAATTGAGCGCTATATATAAGATAATGTGAGTAATTATATATCGAGGACAATTCAATGGCTTTCATAGCTGCAAACCTAAAAAATACCACTCCATCACAGTTGCAGGATATTCAAGAGCGATATACGTATCAATCAACTGACTCTTTTGATGATATTTTATCAGAGGGTTATTTTTTAGGTGCTTTTGATTGCTCGGCTTGTTTTGTGGTCGTTGATGTTACAGCGGGTGTTGGCTGGTTAACAATTGTTGTTGATTCTGATACTGGCACAGCTTCAAATCAAAGTGGTATGCCAGCGGCGGCAGATGTGACAAAAACAGTAGATGCAAAAGGGGTTATCAGGGTTGAAGATTTTGGCGCGTTAAATCAAACGAATTTATTAACTGCATGCGTGTATGCCAACTCGGTTAATAAAGCGGTTAAATCAGATGGGTTGGTAGTGGTAACATCAGAAATAACTATACCAGCAAATACTGTTTTAGATGGTGTTAAATTGCAAGGCTCGACAGTTCGTGTTGATAGCAGTGTTGTTATTCAAAACTCAGAGATTAACGGCACAATTGTTAGGCTTAATTTCGATTGTAATGATGCTGAAATTCACCACAACACATTCACAAACGGGGCGTATATAACAGCGTTGAGTGGCTCAAATAGTGGCCCTGATAATATAAAAATCCATCACAATAAATCAATTTTATCACCGTTATTTTATGGCGTTTATATTAATAATTCGCATATTTATGAGAACGAAATCACCGGCGATGGCGCGAGCTTTTGTATCTCATTCTCTGGTAATGGTAACAAAATATATAACAACATAGTTGATGGTGGGATCACCGGAATTATTTGTGTACCGCTGCGCACGTCTAACCAAAAAGCGACATTAAACCGCAATAAGATATACAACAATAATGTTAAAAATACCTCAGAGGAAGGTATAAGTATTGATATCAGAGGAAATTCTAGTACAGATGGGTTAATGCAGGGCGGAAGTACAATCGCATCATCTAGTGGTGCAACAATCACTTTGAATAACACGTTCAGCACTACTGTTTTAGAGAAGTTTGTTGTATTTCAAAATGGCTACAGGGCCGGAGAGAGTTACCAGATAACTGCTGGTAGCGGTGCTGGTCCTTTAACCCTTGCAGGGTTTACGGCAAACAATACAAAAGACACAGGGCTGATTATATCGATCCAGCTTGGCGCGTTCGATAATGAAATTTATGAAAATACAGTTGAGAACTGCACGTTAGCTGGTGTCAAGGTTTGGGGCGGTTTTTTAGATACCGTTGTAAGGAACAATACCGCAATAGATTGCGACATTGAGATTGATGGTTTAACCGATATTACTTCCACTGTTGCACTTTGTTACAGCATCCCTCACGGTGCAAAAATTTATGACAACAAAACAAGGGGCGGCAACATAAACCTTACTGCAACTCAGTTTGGTGTTTCAGCGATATTGGACAGCGTTAATTGTGAGTTTAAAGATAATGAAGCCATAGGCGGCACTTGTAGCGTTGCAAGCACAAAAACCCCACTGGTAAGTAATAACAAAAATCTTACTATTGCTATACCGCATTACAAAAGCTTGAAACCAAGTGAGATAGTTGTATATCCTGCAACTGTTGTGACGCATAATATTGACACAAATATCTATACAATACAGTTGCCAACCCGCTTTGGATTACATCAAAAAATAAAGGCATCAATCGCAGGCCCACAATTCACTGGTAGCCGTGAATTCACAGTAAGCGCATATCGTAGTAATGAAACGGTTAGTAAATTTGGATCATTAGTGACAAGTGAAACATTGGTAAAACTGGCAACAACGCCAGCAAATAGAGATGTTTCAGATATTCAATGCACTGTTGATTTGGTTACTACCACCACTATTAACGATACTGCAACGCTACTGATCAAGATAAAGCCTATTTTAAGCGGTAGCATTATCACCGGTGCGTCAACGTGTGCACTAAAAGTTACAGTTGAAAGTGATATTGACGTTTACTAATGGGTACTAAATGACTATATCAGTAACAGCAACAGGGGTAACAATCGCTGGCCCTGAAAATCCAATCAGTACGGTTGTAATAACTAATTTATACTGAATGTATTATAAAAGCCTCGCTGTATGAGGAAACACTAACAGCGAGGAATTATGACAGCAGAAATGCTAAGCGATACAATAGAGCTGTACAGGTTCAAAGAGCTTAATAACACTTACTCTAGTATCTGCGTGTTAGTGTATAACGGTAACACTGTTACAATTAAAGCGTTACCATGTGGCATAGACTTAGAAGACGCTAGAGAGCTAACAGCACACATAATAAGTAAAGGGATAAATGAGTGTTACTATGAGCGCAGGAAGCAAGATAAGACACTATATAAGCGATGGTCACTAAAGTGTAAGTGTAAAGTAACTAAAAAATAGATAGGTTATCTCAATATTAACGGGATAATATAATTAAGCATTCGATAAAATAGAAAGGTGATTTATGGCAGTTAACAAGGGAGGTAGGCCTACAGTAATGACGGAAAGTACAGTCAACAAACTTGAGATGGCTTTCTCATGGGGCTGTACTGATATGGAGGCTTGTTGCTTCGCTGATATATCAAAACAAACATTATATAACTACTGTGATGCTAACCCTGAGTTTTTTGACCGAAAAGAGCTATTGAAAAATCAACCTATTATGAAAGCTAAAATGGTTGTTAATGGCGCGCTAGACGATAAGGACATAAACACAGCCCATAAAGTCATAGACCGCAAAGAAGGCCAGAAGATAAATCACATATCAACTGATGGCAGTATGTCACCTAACCGCATTGAATTGGTTGCATTAAGTGCAGACGAAAACAGCACAGATTAGATTGCCACCTAAGTTAATACCTGTATTCACTCCAAAGCGGGGCGAGTTAAGGTATCGTGGGGCGTATGGCTCAAGGGGTAGTGGTAAATCATTCAGCTTTGCTCAAATGGCTGCTGTATGGGGATTCATTGAACCATTGCGCATATTATGCGTGCGTGAGTTGCAAGTAAGCATAAAAGAATCAATGCACGCTGAGATTAAAAACGCTATTCAATCGGTGCCTTGGCTAGCTGCTGGCTATGATATAGGTGAAAACTTTATTCGCGGCAATAACGGCACTGAGTTTATATTTAAAGGCTTACGTCACAACATGAGTAGCATTAAATCAATGGCTCAGATTGACCTTTGTATTATTGAAGAAGCGGAGGACACGCCAGAATATAGTTACATCGAATTAGAGCCAACAATTAGAGCGCCATTATCTGAAATATGGGTTATATGGAATCCAAAGAAGGACGGCTCACCAACTGACAATAGATTCATAAAAACAAAGCCTCCTAGGTCTATGTTTGTAAATATGAACTGGCAAGACAATCCTAAATTTCCTGAAAACTTAAATGAACTAAGGCTTCAACAGAAAGCTAACTTTGAAGATGCAATGTATCAGCATATATGGGAAGGGGCGTATTTAAAGCACAGTAAAGCTCAGATATTCAGTAATAAGTTTAAGGAGGAAGAATTTACACCTGATGACTCTTGGAATGGCCCTTACTTTGGGATTGACTTTGGTTTTGCTCAAGACCCTACTACTGGCGTTAAGTGTTGGGTTAATGATGACGTCTTATATGTTGAGCATGAAGCAGGAAAGGTAGGCCTAGAGCTTGATGACACTAAAGAGTATTTAACTCGATCGATACCACATCTTGAAAGCCACACAAGCAGAGCAGATAGCGCAAGACCTGAATCAATAAGCTATTTAAAGCGCCATGGAATGCCAAGAATTGAGGGTGTTAAAAAATGGGCTGGTAGTGTTGAGGATGGTATCGAGCATATCAAAAGCTATAAGAAAGTAATCATTCATCCTAGATGCAAAGAAACCTTAAACGAGTTCAGGTTATACAGTTACAAAGTTGATAGGCTTAGCGGTGATATACTTCCTGTGGTGATCGATGCTGATAACCATTACATAGATGCTATTAGATATGCAATAAACCCATTGATACAGCGTAAAGGCTTTATCTTTGCGTGATAACATAAAACATTGCTATAATGCAACAAAACTTAATAGGGGCGCATAATGTGGCCGTTTGATACTAAATTAATAAAGCAAGAACTGCCCAGAGTCCAGAATCAAGTAAGGATGGCGATTAAATCAGTTACTATCCCCCAGGCAGCACCAGCTTGGAAATTATTCGCTAAGCATGATGCAAAATGGAATATTCAAACCGCTATCGATGAGGGTTACAACGCATCCGCAGCAGTTTACACTTGTGTTGAGAAACGAGCAAAATTGATGGCAGCAGTGCCTTGGGTAGCTAAAAGAAAGCTAGCTGACGGTACATTGGAGGACGCGCCTGACTCACCACTACAAGCACTAATCGACAACCCTAACCCTGATACAAGTTGGATGGAAATCATATATGAGATTAGCCAACAATTAGACCTAGCGGGTAACTGCTACATATCAGAGATTAAAGCGGGTGCGCGTGGGTTGCCATTTCAATTATGGTTATTGCCTGCGCAGTATGTAAGCCTTAAAGCGGGTAAAGAAAAGTTAATCGACTTATACGAATATCAGGAAGCCAGTTCGACCAAGTTTAAGATTGAAGCTGATGATATGATTCACCTACGATTACCTAACCCAAACAGCCGTTACTTTGGACAGCCTGTATTGATGGCAGCAGGTCGGGCAACTGACATAGATAGAGAGTCTGGCATCTGGCAAAAAACTAGCCTAGAGAATCGTGGTGTTATTGATATACATGTCGAAGTACCCGACACGCTACAGCAAGACCAAATCGACGCTATAAAGGCAACAATCAAAGAAAAACAATCAGGTCCAAAGAATGCACGTGAGCCTTTAGTATCATCAGGCAAGATTAACAACTTAGGCCAGAACGCGGTTGAAATGGATTTTGTAGAATCACGTAAGGCGGTATGGGCTGAGATATGTGCCGTATTTGGTATGTCAATGTCAGACCTTGGGTTTACTGAAAATGTAAACCTAGCCAATGCTAATGCCATGCAAAAGCAATTATACGTTAATACAATCATCCCTAGCCTTGAATTAGTTAAGCGTCAATTAAACGCACAACTATCAAGAGAGTTTGGACCTGAGTACTGCCTTGAATACGACCTGTCAAACGTAGAAGCATTACAAGAGAATTACACAGAGAAGCTAGCCAACGGGGAAAAGTTGTGGCGCATGGGGTTCAGCCTATCTCAAATCAACAAACGACTTGAACTAGGCTTCGATGATGCTGATATACCTGATGAGATGCTATCTGATAGCACGGATAATGTTGATCCTAACGCTGATAATAATCAAGGCTCTGATACGGTTAGCGTGGGCGCAAATGACGAGCAGGTTAAAAGATTACTCAAGGCGGTAGGTTATGGCGCGTAGGTCAGTAACAGGACTTGCACCACAGCGAGAGCAGGCATTAACTGAACGGATGACGTTAAGGCTTGCGCGCGCGTATGAGCCACGTATTACACGCGAGATATACCGAGCGACTAAAGATATAGCAAGCGGCAATGTCAATGCTATTGATACGCACGAACAAAACATGAATAAGATTCTGACTGGCTTGTACTCTAGAGCATTTAAAGAGTTCGGGCAACGTATGTGGAATGCTATCAAGAAGTCCAACACTGATATGGAAGTAAAGCGAGATGGTGATGTTCCACTAACGCCATATTTCGACTTAGCACGGCAATTGTGGATAAAAGCAAACGCAGCAAGCAAAGTTACTCTAATTACAGGGACTACAAGTGAGCAAGCGAAGAAAATTATACAAGAAGCAGCAGCAGAGGCGGTCGGTCTTGGATATGATGAAAAACAAACGGCTAGGCTGATACAACAGAGAATTGCAGAAGATGGCGGCACATTATCAAGGTTAAGAAGCCGAGTAATAAGCCGCACAGAGTCACATGGAGCTAGTAACGCATCGACACAAATGGCCGCAACTGCAAGCGGGTTGCCTATGATGAAAGAGTGGGTTGCAAGCATCAGCGATAGAACAAGAGAAGACCACGCTATTGCTAATGGTCAAGTCGTTAAGATGGATGAGCCGTTTATTGTAGGTGGTGAGCAGCTTATGTACGCTGGTGACCCGTCAGGAAGCGCAGAGCAGGTAATAAACTGTAGATGCTCTATAGTGTATTCTTTACCCTAATACAGCCATTTAAAATAAATTGCCTTGCTTGTCTCTTTCCATCGGCAAGCAAAGTGTATGCACCATCCATTATCATATTCTCCAACCCACTCAATCATATTGCAATTTGTTTTACCTGTGGGCAGCTTCATTAATCCCATCTTGCCACTAATTGCAATTAGTTTTTTCATAAAACACCTTCCTATTAACATAAAAACACAACATAACATACTTTATTTGCTCAACTGGTCTAACCAGTTTATAATGCAACTAATTATATTAATCTGGTAGTAGTCATGGAATTCAAATCATTACAATTTAAGGCCGATGACGTGAACATGGGCAGCCGCACGTTTGCTGGTTATGCTTCTACGTGGGATGCTGATTTAGGTAATGACATAATCACTAAAGGCGCATTCAATAAAACATTAAAAGAGCGCAGTGATAGAGTTAAGATTCTATGGCAACACAATGACCCCATCGGCAAACCTTCAAGCATGACACCTGACGAAAAAGGTTTATTTGTTGAGGGCAAGATTAGTAAGACACGCTTAGGCGATGAAGCTATAGAGCTTATGAATGATGGCGTTATCGACCAAATGAGTATCGGCTTTTCAGTACCGCAAGGCAAGTCTGAGCGTGACACTAAAGGCATGAGAATTATCAACGAGGTTAAGCTATATG
>Ga0208160_1001319_pt1 | contig 10597 bp, 14 predicted proteins | sample CB_VirMetaG_FD_184536 | JGI IMG/M metagenome (GOLD analysis project Ga0208160, IMG submission 184536) | Freshwater to marine saline gradient viral communities from Chesapeake Bay - CB_1504_1 Viral MetaG (SPAdes) (version 4) | ecosystem: Environmental > Aquatic > Marine > Coastal | place: USA... | reverse complement strand
TGTGAAACCAGTTTCCAGTTCCATACGGTGTTGAAAGTACTATTGCTCCACCACCCGTGGCTAGTGTTTGTTGTGCTGATGCCCATATTTCTCCAATTTGTTCAATAAATGCTGCCTCATCCACAATCAACAAGGATACTGCTTCTGAACGACCAGCATCACTACTTGCGGAAGTGGCTTTAATTTGAGATCCATTACTTAATCGTAATGATAATTTATTATTTTCTTCTGCTGTTATTTTTAACCATGAAGGTAAGTTATCGAACATAAACTTTACCTTTGTAACCATGTTACGGGCTGTTTCCTGTTTTGTCGCAATACAGAGTACGTTTTTGTCTTTATGAAATAACATTAACCATAATGAATAACCAGCGGCTAATGTTGAAATACCTAACTGGCGAGATTTGAGTACAATCGAATAAGGATTGTCTCTAAATAAACGTAATGTTTTTTCTTGGAATGGATATAAATTAAATAATACTCTACCACGTTGTGGGTGTTGAATATTACAGTATTTTTTCATAAAGTGAGCTGGATCTTGGGCACACTTTAAGTATTCTTCTCTGATTATTTGTCTTAAATCGGGTTGACTCATATTAAGAGTATAAGAAAAACAATAGTATTTAAGCCTGTAATTAACCAAGCCGCCTTAGCGCTTCCCTTATAATGTTCTATTTCATTATTTTTTACTTCTATAATACTATCTTTATAACCTAGTATTCCTTCATAGTTTTGTTCATTTGCTCTAAAAAGATCAACTTGATCTACTAAAACAGAAATAGTAGCATCTTGATTAATAATAATACTATCTTGTAAACGGACAGAATCTCTAGCTACTTCAAGTTCATTGTGACAATTGTCATAAGCGATCTTTATATATAGAGCGTTTTTTAAAGTTTTAACAGGAACAATTACAGTTGAATCACTGGAAAGCTGCTGTGAACTCGCGGATGATATCATCATCAGACATATCAGAAATACGATTATGTTCTTCATTATATTTTTTTCTATAGGTTTCTGCTTTTCTAGAAACCTCGGTTAATTTGGCTTTATCAACTGCTACTATTGAGTCTAAAACTACTTTAGCTGCTGATAAAGAATCAATTTGGTTTTTATTTAATCCAATTTCAATTTGTAAAGAATCGATTTTGTCTTGGTAATATTTTTCTTTATTAGATATTTTAGAATTATTATAAACAAAAAGGAACCATAACAAACCTATTGTTCCCCATATTACAACCCCTTGTAAAATATATTTTTTCATTTTATCCTACTAACCCACCAGTATCAATTTTAACGTCTCTTTCTTTAAACGCTTTAACTAATTCTGGCTTCTTAATAAATTGTTTTAGAGCTGCCATTTTCTTATCACGCTCAGCTCCCTTTTCCATTCCTTTAATTTTTTTAACTAATGTAGAAAGTCTAGATTTAAAATCTTCAAATTCAGAATTTGTAACTTTGAACTTAGAAGGAGCACCTTTTACTTTTTCTTTTTCAAGTTCGGCTTTAGTAGGCTCTCTATCTTCATCTTCTCTTAATTCAACATCAATACCTTGAGCTGTAATTTTTTTAATATCATTAGGATTAGATCCTTTTTTCATTACTACAGCTCCAGCTTTAGGATCTACATCAACTTCAGACAAGATTTCTACAATATATTCTTTAATTTCTGCTTTTAAATCAGACTTTTTCATGATTATAAATATTATCCGAAAAGTGTTTCTTTAATTTTCGCAATACGATTATCAGTTGTACCTGATAGAGTTGTTAATTTTTTAATTTTCCAACTTTGAGTTTTAAGTACATTGCTAATAATAAAATCAATCAAGTCACGATATTCTAAATCCGTTTCACGAACACCATTATCTTCCATTTCAACGCCTTCAGGAGAAACATAGAAAATATAATCGTATTCACTAAGTAAACGATAAGCTAAATTAACAAAAGACTCAGCCTCACGATAATCAATAGATTTAGCTGCTTTAGTAAAAGCAATAACATCAACTACAGTACGATCTGTAATAATATTTTCACACATCAATTCACTAGCTCGCTCAGCTAAAAATACAATTTGTCCTTTAATTGTTGAATCTGTATTCAATGGAATACCTAAATCATTTAAATACTTTGAACGTTCAGTAGCAAATTGATAATCCCTGAATTCAGGTAATTCTTTCAACGCATTTACAAGCGTTGTTTTACCTACACTCATTGTTCCACAAAAACCTATTTTCATATTAACCTGCTGATCTTTGATTTGTTATTGATGGATTCTTAAACCATGGTAATCCTTCACGATTACGACGAGCTTCTTTCCAACCATCTTCTGTATATTTGATTCCATGAAGATAATATTCTCTTTTACGATTATCACCCTCAGGAATTAAAGCAGGACCTTCCCAATTATGTAGTTTACCATCAAAAACATAAGCGATAGTTCCATCTGCTTTTTTAAGTTTTCTTGTTTGTTGATACTTTGTCATATTATTAATATAATATCTTTTTTTAACTTTTCCAAATTATCTAAAATGTACCATGTCTCCTGAATGGTTGTCCCATTCATCGGCCCAATGGTCCATTGGTTTAACAAATTTTTCTACTGCTAAAATACCTTGAGCTCCTGAAACTGTAATGCCACGAGCTGATAGGGCATCACCTACAAAGTGAACATTTGGGTATTCAACCAAAGCCAAATCACTATCATAAACCAGTGGTTCAGGTGATAGATATTTTACCTCAGGAATATAAATACCCCAATCATCACCAAGTGTTGGAAATACTTTTTTCATATCCTCGATAAAGTCTTCGATGTATTGAAAATAACCTTTAAATGCTGATAGTACTTCTATCATTCGAGTCCAGGTAATTTGAACAGCTTCAACTTCAGCACCTTCGGATGTTTGTGATACTGTACGAGAAGGAGAATAATATAAACCTTTACCATCAATTTGGCATTTACTAACTACATCACGAGACCATTCAAATGGATTATTAATACCATTGATTTCCATCAAAATACCAAAGTTAGTCATGTTGTTACGATATGCTTCATCTTTTTTAGCATGACCGTTATAACTGTTATCTCCGTATGTTTTTTCTACAGCAACGTAAGCGGCATTATTGTTAGTACAGAATGAACGGAGTGATACACCTTTGTCTTCAAACTTACGATACAATTTAAAATCATAACTGATGTCAATCAACTTTTGGAAGTGATGTTGTGGTGCCTCAAATCGTACTCCAATTTGTACTGATTTTGGTTCTGTTTCCAAATGGTATTCATCTTGTAATTCTTGAGCAAAGTCAATACCTGATTTGCCTACTCCAAAAATTAATTCATCATACTCAATAGCACCTTCACCTAATTGGTTTTTATAAGTAAAATATACTAAACGAGATTCAAAATCAATCTTGAATACTTTTTCATTCCAAACAAATTGTACACCTTTAGATACTAGATAATCATACCAATTTTTACCAATTTCATGTAGATAATCTGTACCAACGTGCCATACAGGAAACAAACGAAGTCCAAAATATGGTTTAATAAAATCAGGTTCGGCTTCAGGATTTGAACATTGTACTTCCTCTGGTTTAGGGTGGAAACGCTTAAAGTTAGTAATTACCTCATCCATTAATTTCATGGCTTTAGTTTCACCAACATACTTAGATAATTGACCTCCAATTGCTGTATGGTAGGTTAATTTACCATCTGACCATCCACCGGCACCCAAAAAGCCAGTCATTACTTCCTCAGGTTTCCTGTTATAAGGATCATTACCCATATCAATAATGGTAATGTCTTTTCCAGGGAAACCATTGTCAACTAATTTGGTTGCAGCATTGACACCTGCTACACCTGCTCCTACAATTACGATTTTCTTTGCCATATTTTAACACGTTAATATAAATAAAAAAAGCTGTGGCCCCAAATTGAGGCCACAGCTCTCTAAAATTCTTTTTAGCGACGGGCTATGAATCCGTCTATAAATTTATTTTTAACACAAGTTTTCCCTCACCTTTCCAAACTCGGTGCCACTCGTGTCTTAATATACATATGGATTGATTTGGTTCAAAATCCCAAGGTAATTCATTTTCAAATTGAAATTTCCAACCTTTACCAGCATCAATAACTTCAACAACTCTGTCTTCATCATCTCGATGCCACATTAACTCTATTGGGTCAATGTTTTCATCAAACTCTCGAATGATGTATTTGTCAGTAACTTCTAAATCAGTATATGGCTTACCAGAATCCTGAGAAGTTTGATTTGAGTCCGAGTAATTTTGCATAACGTGGTAATCTACAGCTCCAGTAAGAAGCTTTTGTTTTATCGTTACGTGTTGAACACTTATGACGCTTTGCAAATGCTTGTCTTGCTTTAGGATTATTAATTTTTGCCTTCAAACCGCCTGAACCAAAACGTACTGTTTTGATTTTCTTGGTTTTTGGGTCGCGTACATATACTTTGTAAGCTTTACCACCAGAAGAGGAACGCATTGGTTTTCCTACAGGTGGGTCTTTCTTTTTGCCTGTTTTGGCTTCAGTTAAAGTTTTTAATTCGCTTCTAATTTCTTCCCAATCGGCTAATGAACCGCCTTTAATAAAATCAATAGCAGCTTTTAAGCTTGAAAAACCTAATTCTTTGTAGTGGTCTTTTAATTTATTGATAGCGTCTCTAACACCAGCTGATTTTAAGTTGATTTCATTTAAATCAAGGTATTCATCTTCCATAATGAAATCTAATGGAACTTTTTTACCCTCAACAATAGCAAATTCACCTAAATTTGTTTCAGTTAAAATAGCTAAATCATCCTCGTTTGTAACTTCAATAATACCACGAGAGTAGAATGAGCGAGCTTCAGCCCACAAATTAAAATAATTTGAGGATCCAGCACGGTATAAATGTTCAGTAAGCGGCTTATTATTGTCTATATGGTATTTAAGACCCTCAGACAATATCTCACGTGGAGCAACGCTTTCATTTAATATAAACGACTTTTTTGGTTTTGTGGCTTGGCAACAATTTCTGTTATCTAAAGCCTCTTTAACTAACTTTTGTAAGTCCATGATTATAAATATTAGGCTACTGCTTGATCGTATGTTAATTCTACTTGAGAACCTTTTAAATTACCATCTTTATAAGCATAATTTTTATTATACACAATAGGCCTTAAACCTTTACTTGCTGTACGAGTAACATCATGTCTTAATACTAAGATAGGTTCATATTCGGTACCTTCAACATCTGATAAATCTGTAAATATGGTTCCTGATTGGATAGTTAATACTCCATTTTCAAATGAAAAATCACTTGGTTGGAATGTGTGTTTGATTACTTGAACTTTAGGATCATCTGTACCAAAAACAATTGACTCGTTTTCATTATTTGGAAGATTAGTAATTACAATTCCACTTAAATCAGTGTTTGTTTTAGGATTATACAAACGATAAATTCCCTCTTTTTCGGTTTTTCTTAAACCAACATTAGGAAAAGGATTATCTATTAATTTTTGAGATAATTTATTAACTAAATCTTTATATCTTCTATCGGCACTTTCCCACATAGAGGCATTTGCTTTTTTAAGAGAAAGATTACCAATTATTTTATCACCAGAATATAAAGCAACGTCTGATTTTTTACCTCCTGCTGTATCAGTTCCTACTGATTTGGATTTGGTTACTTTATCAAATGAAATTGTTTTATTAGTTCCTTTAAATATTACTTTAATAGGTCCTTCTTCAGCATATTGATTAATACCATCAATTAATGCTTGTTCATTATCTAAACCAGCTGATAAACCACCTTGTCTTTCTTTTGGTTTAACAATAATAGCAGTTCCGTCGTCAGCAATAATAGCACCTAAAGATGAACCTTTAAAATTAGGATTATAAGTATAACCTAAATCGGATACTAATTTATCCATAGTAGATTTACGCTCATTTCCTTTTGTTAACAAACGGATTTGTTTACTACTTTTTATAATAATATCTTCCGGAGCATAACCCGCATCAATTAAAACGTCTTTAATATCTGAGGCTGCTTCATTTACAATTATAACGTTGTACATAGATACTCCGTTTTGTTCTAGTAATGAACCTAATAACAAAATATCCTGCTCATTATTCATGTCAGGATATCCCTTATCAAATTTATAAGAGAACTTTTTAAAAAATAGATCTAATACGTCCATTGTATTTATGCTGGTGTTTCTTCTTCAGCGGCTGCTGGTTCTGATTCTTCTTCGGCGGCTGCTACTCCTGGTGTTTCAGCGGCTGCTGTTTCGTCTCCTTCAGCTGCTGCTCCTGCTTCTTCTTGCATTCCGTAAGATAAAATACGAGCAATAGCTTCTGTAGCTGATTCTTCTTCACTCAAGTTTAATAAGTAATATTTTTTACCTTCAATTTGAGCAATCCAACTTCGTGGGGAATAAGTTAACATAAAAGTTTCACCATTCCCAAGTATAACACGGAAAGTGGTTGGTTTTGGAGCCACCCACTGTATATCTGTTATAAATAATTCGTATTGGTCTGTTAATAAATTAACAATAATTTCTTTTAATGATGGAAATTTTTCTAAAACAGGGAACTTAGGAGCATCTAAAGAAATAGTATCATCAGCAGATAAGTGTTCTGGTTTTCTTATCTTTCTGACAATGATTTTGATTTTCTCTTTTAATTCGTCTTGAGTCATTATTTGCTTTGTTTAGCAGTTGGACCTTTTCCACCGCCTTTTGCTTTATATGAAGCAACAGCTCCAGCAATTGCTTTAGCTGCTTTTTCTGATTTACCTTGTGACTTAATTTTTTTAACTAAAGTTTCGTATGATTCGTCTAAACCACCAGGAATCTTTTTAGCCCAAAAACCTTTAGGTAAACCTTCATCAATTACATCTTCTTCAGCAGCAACATCTACCATAGCATCGATTTGAGGTTCTTTTAACTCAAAATCAAGGTAATGTTTAGCACCTACTAAAGCACTCTTAGCATTAATAATTTTAGCTTGCCACCAATGAGGAAAATCAACCTCACCTTTACCTTCAAACTGGTCTACCATTTGGTATAATTCCATAGCGTATTTTCCAATACGATAAAGGTCTGCTTTAAGCATATGTGGTTCGTTGTCTTCGTGACCTAAGTCCATATCTTCTTCTAAACCAAACATTGCTTTTTGTTTTGCAATTTCAGCATCAACAGCATTAAGCATATCGCCATACCTGTTAGCAATAGGACCACCTTCTGGTTCTGCTTCTTGCTCCATGTCGCGCATAATATCAGCACGTTTAGCTTTTAAAGCACGTAGTTTAGCTGTATCAAATAATTTATCGTTATCATCATCGCCAGCATTTGCGGCTCTCATTTTAGCTAATCTATCTTTAGCAGCTCTAAATTTCATAAGGGAGGGATCGTTCATATCCATTTCTTCTACTTTTTTGCCTTTTGCTTTTTTAATAGCAGCATCACGAGCAGCTAAATAATCGTCGGAATCAATATCGCCATCACCATCTAAGTCTTTACCTTTGGCTTCATCCATATCAAATCGCCTGTAGTCAGCTTCTTGTTGACGTAAATGGTCAATAGCCTCTTCTCTAGAGATATTAAATGTTGTCATAACATCTTGGATATCTTCTTCTGAAAATTCTTCTGTTTCGTTCATTAGAGATTTTCTAACGAGTTCTTTTAATTTTTCTTTGTTCATTGATTCGGCTTGTTTTTTTGCTATATTTGTTGCGCGACCATACATAACCTTTTCTGCGTCCTTACCATAACGTTTTACTAAAGACTTTTTTTGTTTTTTAAGGTCTTTAATAATTTCTTCTCTTTTATTGAGTTCGGCTTTGGTAAGTTCGCGTTCGTTAAGCATTATTTTTTAGTTGTTTTCTTGTTAGGACGGCCTTTTCTTTTTTGACCTTTAGCTGCATCAACTACGTCTTTGGATTGATTAACAACCTCTTTAACGGCTTTAGCAACATCTTTAGCTTCTTCAGCTACACGTTGGGCACGTTCCTTAACTTCTTCAACTGTTTCTTTTACGTCTTCAACAGTTTCTTTTACGTCTTCTACTAATTCTTCAACTTTGTCTTCAACCTTGTGATAGGTTTCTACAATTTTTTCATCAATAGTAGTTTTACTTAGCAACCAGTTCCAAATTTGTTTTAAGTAACTCATAGTTTTTATTTTTTATTTTTTATCTTCAGCAACTGATGCTTGACGATATTCGGTAATCACTTTCTTGATTTCACCTAATGCTTTACGAGCGCGGCCGTGAGCAGCTTTAGATTTACCAGCGTGTTCAGCTTTAAATACTTCGTATAAAGCGTCGATTTTGTCAAATAATTCTTGTGTGTTCATATATTTTATTTTTTATTGTTTATTTTGTCCAATAAATACCACCATTCATACCAACAGCAAACTCATTTGCATTATTTGCCATATACTTTTTAGCATAATCTGAATATACTAATGTATTTTCTTCTGGGGTGTTTTTAAGGTTTTGAGCTAAATCGTGGGTTTTTTCATTTATATCCATTCCCAAACGAGCTAAATCACTATCATCCATTTTTTTAGTTTCAGGAGTTAATACATTTTGAAAATACTCGGTTTGTGAAGCACGATCTGCTTTTTCTTGTTGGTCCATTTGGTATACTTTACCTACACCAGCTAAAGAAGTTAAAGCAATTAACCCAGACATTAACCAATTTTTTAAACTTTCGTCAATGTTTTCGTCTTCTAAAATAAGAAGCATTTCTTTATATTTGGTTTCAGTAATAATACCAGCACGTTTTTGTAATAACAAAGTTTCTTTTAATTCTTTAGAAGATTTTTTATCATCTTTCATATCTTTTTCTAAAGCTTTGATGTGTTCAGCATCATCGGCTTCAGCGTCTTTGTAGTATTTTTTGTTGTTTTCTTTAACAACGTGTTGACGAGTAAAGAACGTTAATGAATTACCAATTTGTTGTTGTAATTTTTCGTCGTTCAATTTTTTAGCTGCTTCCATAGCTGCCTCTAAGTTGTCTTGAACTTCTTTTTCAACACCAGTTAAGTCAGCATCAGCGTTTTGCATTACATCAATACCACCTTTTGGTTCGTCTGATGGAGTTGGTTCTTCAACGTCTACGTCTACTTCTTCTTCTGTTTCTGTTTCTACTTCTTCGTCTTTAGCTTCGTATAAACCATAATCTTCTAAATCATACATTTGAATGATATGCTCTAAATTAGCTTTAGCTTCGTCTGTAGACATTGCTAAGATTAACTCTTCAACAAATTTTTCAGCCCCCAAAGCATCCATAACCATATCAGCCATAGCTAATACTTCTTTGTTTTGGGTTTCTGATAAGAAATCAACTTCAGATTCTGGAGCATCTTCCATATTGCCAATTTCAAATTCGCCCTCATTCATGATAGCGGCTTTGATAATTTCTTTTAATTCTTTTTTAGTCATTTTAGTTGATTTTTTATTTTCATCGATACCCATAATTTTTCTTGCTTGAGCAATAATAGCATCATCATAGTCAGTAGCTTGACCTAAGGCTTCGATAGCATCAATGTCATCTTCAGTAATATCAATAGTTTGTTTAACGAAATCAAGTGCATCTTTTACACTCATTTTACCAGATAATTTTGATTTAAGAGATTGTAATGATTTAACCATATCTGGGGTATAATCCATATCATCTGCTAATGAAACCATCTCGTCAATGTAAGAAGCTAATAATTTAGCATCAACCATTACTTCACCTTCTGCTTCATTTAATTGGTTTACATTACTATAAACTTCATTACCTGCGGCTACGTTAACGATATCTCCATTATCTTTTACAAGGTAACTACCACCTTCATATTCCATACCATCTAAATCTAAATCAAATGATTTTTCATCTACGGAGTCAGCAGTTACTGTAAATTTTTTACCTTCTTTGTTAGACATATATTGAGCAAATTTCTCGGCTACGCTAGAAGTATCTTCGTTTTCTCTAACAAATACGTTAGCTTTTTCTTCAGCGCTCATTTCGTCTTTACCTTCGTCTAATTCTTCTTCATCACCATATTGGTCTTCCCAAGAACTATAATCGTCATCATTATCTTCAGGAGAATACCAAGATTGGTTTGGATCGTTTTTAGCTTCTTCGGTGAAGTCGTGTCCTTTAGGATATCTTGGATCTTCAGTTAAAGCAGGGAATAATACTGGTCCACCATTTTTTGGTTCTAGTTCCCCAAAAGCTAATTTAATACCAATACTTCTTAATTCTTTAAAAACACCACCCAATTCTTCAACATCATCTGCTGTGTAGCCATTCATTTCCGCTACTAAATCGTAGTAATCTTTACCACCGAATTCACCATATCCTTCATAGTTTTCTTCTTTCCAAGTTTTACCTTTATCGTCATGCATATAGACGGTAATTGTATTTTCTGGTTCTGAACCGATTTGGTTATCAGTGTCTTGTGTCATCCAAGAAAATTGACCTTCGGTCAATGATGAGAAGAAAGTAGATTTATTTTTCTTCAAAGCTTTTCTATAGTCGAAATTTGCCATAATAATATGTTATAAATATGTTATTTTTTCTTTTGATATGTGCCTTTTTTGTATTCT
>Ga0208160_1001318_pt1 | contig 10597 bp, 18 predicted proteins | sample CB_VirMetaG_FD_184536 | JGI IMG/M metagenome (GOLD analysis project Ga0208160, IMG submission 184536) | Freshwater to marine saline gradient viral communities from Chesapeake Bay - CB_1504_1 Viral MetaG (SPAdes) (version 4) | ecosystem: Environmental > Aquatic > Marine > Coastal | place: USA... | reverse complement strand
GTGCGCAACCGGTTTATCCAAGGCAAAAGAAAACCCCGCCAGTTTCCCAGCGGGGTTGATCATTATAATATAGTGGTTGCCAGCCAGCCTAGTCCGGTGCCCAGCAGGATGCAGATCACCCAGAACACTAGAGTGTCAATAACATTAGAGCGTGTCCAAGACACTTCTGTAAGCAGAGTTTCTAGGACTTGGTCAATAAACCTGTTCATATTCTTTTCCTTGTAGTAAAGCCTGCCAACTTGATTGCTGGCAGGCTGGGTTGTTAAGCTGCAAACGGGATTGCAACCACGTCGTATCTGACCCCGCTTTCGTCGAGTATATTGCACGCCGGATCATATTTTTGCCGAACCTCTGCAACAGCCCAAAGCACGCTGTCATTAGCCTCATTGCACTCTTCTACAAGTGAGTTGACGGCAAGGGATAAGCTGGCCGCAAATTGGTTGGCTGCAGCTTCGCTAGGGAATGCCTTGCAATCCCAATCAATGAAATGATCGCCATAGTACGAACTATGACCACGTACTAGATAAATATATTCCATAGTCTTTTCCTTATGTGAATGGCTGCTGGCATGATTGCCAGCAGCCTAGGTCTTTATGTGACTTTTACAATCACCTTGTTCAAGTGGCGAAGTCGAGCAATCAAATCAGTGATTTCCCAATCCTTCTTTCCTTGGCGTTCCAAATCAGCGCGGCAAATAGTGATTGCACGCTTACGATGTGTAACTTTTGTGAATGTTCTTTTTGTCATAATTTAAACCTTTTGAGTTAAGGACTAGGGCAGCTTGATTGCTGCCCTAGGCATTGCGGTTAGATAGAGATTGCGTTTTTGGACTTTTTCGCTTTCGGCGGCGTAGTCACTGCAAACGAAGATTTGCCAAAATTGAAGCCCCAAACTATTGGAACATCTTTCGTGACGGTAATCAGGTCACCCGCTTTATTCATTGGCACGGTTGGCGCCTTTGCATAAATTGCAGGAGTTCCCAATGCTGAAATGTCTTTTTTCAGCTGCGAAGCCTCTGCGTTGACTTCTGAAAGTCGCTCAATTTTATCCGCGACAACCTTGTTAGACACATCAACCTCGTGCCAAACTAGAACAGTTTTACCTTTTTCGTTTACATCAAACGATAGATCTGTAACTTTTGTCATATATAGTTCTCCAGTGCTGGCGCTTGTTAACCCACGTTTGTGTGGGAAAGATCTGACCAGCGATGTCAAAGAGCCTAACAAGTTTTACACTCATTAGATCGAAACTTGTTAGTGCGTTTCGACAAATTCATAATCCCATAACTAGGCATGTTTGTCTAGTTCATGGGTTTTCATGGGTATATTATCGGGCGGAATGCCCTCGGTATTTGAGGGTTCAGGCGGGCGATAGGGGGGGTACATGGACTGGAAATTTTCACCCCCCCGTATGTGTAGTAAACCGCTCACTACGAAACCCCTAATTTCAAAACAGCACAGCCATATAACTTTTGTCAGGTTAAAACAAAAAACATCACTTGACAATTCGAACCAGCACAGTTATTAAACACCCCGTACCCAACAGAGAGGAAAATAATATGATAGTCGTAGAACCGCCCCGTGACCCGGAGCCTACCCATAAGGCGATCGCTCATTCGCTGACACTGGCCAAGCGCCACCTAAAAGCTGGAGCGTGGGAACGCGCCATACCAGAACTGGTACAGACTATACACAACTGTCAGGCAATGATCGAGTACACACAACGTGTTGAGGCAGCACTACCAGTATTAACAACATCAGGAGGACAAACACATGACTAAGAAAAAATCAGGCTGGGCAGAACCAGGCTATAAAATACCGGAGGCTGGCAGGCCTAAGTTGAAAGTAGTCCATGGGAACGGCAATGATTTGTTTGAAGCTGCCCGGAGAGAAATTGAGGCAGAGGGTAAGGCCATCCCGGATGAAGGCCTTGAGGAGATCAGGTCAGGGTATAACCTCCGGCAGGAGTTTCTCGATCTAACACAGAAGTACAATACACTGGAGGTCGGGGCGATAGTACCACCGCAGTCACTTGGTGTTATTGCCTACACAATAGGTGAGATGATTGGTATGGGCTATAGGGACGCTAATCCGGATGAGAATATGGATAAGTACATAACCAGTACCCTTGACAAATTCCGCGAAGATATGCAGGCGGGGAGTGACCATCATGGAGAGTGATAACATCTGTGAGTTTTACAAACTGCTGGATGAGCAGGAGGAGAAGTTTAAGTCCATGGGTAATACCCCACTGGCGAACTTCACGCGGCTGCTAAATGCGAAGATGCGAGAGATGGATCAACAGATTGTTAATCAAGCGATAACAATAACCCAGCTATCTCACTCGCTCAACGAGCACCAGTTTTGGATGGATAGTATTAAGCACTCACCGCCGCGGCAGACAGTGAATGCGGTGAGCACTTGGGTAGAGCCAATAAAGTAGGGAGATTGATATGACTACAATATCAAAAATGACAAAGGCTCAACTGAAAGATTTGGCTGACGACTTGTTGACTGCTGACCGGATAAAGTCATCCGAGGTTGAGATGCTCAAAGACATAGCCCACCAAGGGTCCAAAGCCAACTGGGATATGTGGGATAGCAACACCCGCTTGATGGGTGAGAACTCACGGCTTAAGCATGAGAATACCCAGCTCCACTTTATGGTCGGCTCGATGTTCCTCGTCGGGGTTGTCATCGGTGCTGTTGGCATCGCGTTTATAGGAATCTGATATGCACACCGTCTACCGGTCTAAGAGTTCCCAGAACTGGGTGGCGGTTACAAAAGACAAGCGCACCCAGACAACACAGTATTTGGGGACGTTCAAAACAAAGATCGGCGCTATCAAGTTAGACAGCGCCGATCGGGTACTGCGCAACGCAGGAGACTTGAAACTGAAATACCGTGTGACACCCCATGGGACTGTGCAGGTGCGGACGTTCAATGCCGAGGAAGGCAGGCGCGTCTACATAGGCACATTCGAGAACATGGAGGTTGCCAAGTATCACGGACAGTTGTATGTCTCAGCACAACTATTAAACAGGAAACCACGTGATGGATGATCCGGTACTCTATGAAGATTTGGTTGCTTCCCCTGTATGGACAGATCGCTTTGCGTTCGAGATTGCTCTGAAGCTGGCAGGGTCTGGCGACTCACTGGCATCTATCCTCGAAGACTATGGCATGACGAAGTTCGATCTTGAGTTGGCAAATGCTGACCCACTGTTCCGCGCTAAGGTCGGGAAGTTTCGTGAGGAGATCGGGAAGGATGGGATTACGTTCCGCATGAAGGCGCGTGCCCAAGCTGACGATCTCCTGACAACAAGTTGGAGTTTGATCCATGAGCAGGGAGTGCCAGCCTCAGTGAAGGCTGACCTCATCAAGGCCACCGTTAAGTGGGCAGGACTGGAAATTAAATCTGAGGAAGACCTCGGCACTATGGGCGGCGGGGCAGGCGGTGTGAAGATCGTGATCCACATGCCGAACACTGATAACAGCGAAGACAACATGAAGGTGATAGACCATGAGTGATAATGACCCAAAGGTACCCGGCGTGGAGTTAGTCCGTGGTGATGATGAGTTGGTACTGTTGAGTAATCAGGAGCTTATACCGATCACTTCGTGGTACGACGAGCAGGGGGTGCAGGTGGCTACGATCCATGAAGCAACCGCTTGTGTTGCTGGACCATCCAGCTTGGGGAAGTGGTACGCGATTAGACTGGATATCAGCTACCGCTTCAACTCCGCTGAGTCTAACACGTTACATTAGGAGCCTAGCATGTCAGGCATAACGATCGACTACACCCCACCAACAACTGGTGCGCTGTTCATGCAGTCGGATGCAAAGATGCGCACGTTGATGGGTCCGGTTGGGTCGGGCAAATCAGTGACCTGTTCGTTCGAGGTTATCCGCAGGGCATCAGAGCAAGAGCCTAATACGCGCGGCATCCGCAACTCGCGGGCAGCAGTTGTCCGTGAGACTGCACGTCAGCTTCAGGATACGACAATCAAGACTTTCCTCGATTGGTTCCCTCCCGGCGAGTGCGGGAAATATATGCGGACTACCAAAACATATTTCTTCAACGTCGCTGATGTCCAGTGCGAGATTATGTTCCGTGCGTTGGACGATGCCGATGATGTGGCGAACTTGAACTCACTGGAGCTGACCTTCGCATGGTTCAACGAGTGTCGTGATATCCACCCTGACATTGTAGATGCGATGTCTAAACGTGTTGGCCGTTTCCCGTCGAAGAAAGATGGTGGCCCAACATGGTACGGAATGTGGGGGGACACTAACCCTCCAACCATGGACACATGGTGGTACTATCAGATGGAGAAGGTAAACCCGGAGGATGGTGTTACCACAAACGACAATGGTTGGGACTCGTTCCGGCAGCCGAGTGGGCGCAGCCCCTACGCAGAGAATGTCGAGAACTTACCGGAAGACTATTATGATCCGCGCGGGCGCTCGGAAGAATATATCCGTATGTATATCGACGGCGAGTATGGTCTCAGCTCAGCTGGCCAGCCGGTATATAAATACTTCAGGCCCGACTACCACATAGCCAGACAGAAACTATCCCCGACAATAAACGGGGTACGGCCAATACTGGTAGGTATGGACTTAGGGCTGACACCTGCAGCAGTGATAGGGCAGCAAGACCCACGCGGTCGGGCTATGATCCTAGACGAGTGTGTTAGCTATGACATGGGTGTCCAGAGGTTTATCCGCACGTTGCTGAAGCCCCTGTTGACAGAGCGGTTCCCCGGCGCACCAGTGCTCATAGTTGTTGACCCGGCAGGTATTCAGCGGGCGCAGACTGACGAGCGTAGTGCGGTGGATATCATTAAAGCTGAGGGGTTCAAGGTAATCACAGCTAAGACAAACAAGATCACCGCACGCATAAATGCTGTGGATGATTATCTCATGCGGCAAGTGGACGGCGACTCGGCGTTCCTCGCAGACCCACGGTGCATGAAGTTGAAAGCAGCGATGATGGGCGGGTATCGGTTTAAGAAGGACGGGGCGATTGATAAGAACCAGCATTCCCACATAGCAGAGGCGTTGCAGTACCTGATGCTGCACATTGGCACCGTTGATAGTGGTATTTACATGCCGCAAAAAAGAGAAATAATTACTGTTGCATCGACTGGCTGGACATGATAGAACTTGCATAACACGCCCACCCCACATGGTTGTGTTTCCTTATGTTGGACTACAGAAACCCTATTGCTCCCCACGGCAATAGGGTTTTTTGTTGCGCATTGCGCATAATCATGTATTTTACCCACAAAATTTGCATGTCAAGCTAAAGGTGCTGCAATGAATAATGGTGGACTTCTCCGTGTTGTTTCAAACGCTGACATAGCACGTCAGGAAAAAGAAGTCGCAGATGCGAAGCTCGCAGAGCGGCAATCGAGTGAGTTGCTCACAGGCCTTACTGCACATATGAAGGTATGTTGGGAGGCGGCTAAGGCGGCAAAGACTAACATCGAGACGATCATGTTGAAAGCCATGCGCCAGCGCAATGGCGAGTATGATACCAACAAGCTCGCAGAAATAAAAAAGCAAGGTGGGTCTCAAGTTTACATGATGATTACAGAAGTGAAGTGCCGCGCAGCAGAGAGCTGGTTACGGGACATACTTCTGGATACTGGTTCCCCACCGTGGGATCTACAGTCCACACCTATCCCAGATCTTGACGACACCCGGAGAGCGGAGATCAAATCAATCTTCGAAGACTTTGCGATGAAAGTCATGGGGGACGAGGGTAGGGCGCTAAGCCCGCAGGAACAGTCCGAGATCATGGAGATGATCGAGCAAGAGTCTCGGTTCCGCATGTTACAAGAATCTCAGAATGTTGCTGACCGGATGAAGGCAAAGATCAAAGATCAGTTTTCTCAAGGCGGTTGGGATGAGTCGTTTAATGACTTCATCTCTGACCTGGTTACATTCCCGGCGGCTATTATCAAAGGTCCGATTGTCCGCAAGCAGCGGGTTCTAGGCTGGACGACAGGTGAAGACGGCACGATGACGGCTGAAGCCTCAGAGGTTATTGCCCCAGAATACGGGCGGGTTGACCCGTTTAGATTTTACCCAGAACCGGGCATAACAAATATTGCTGAGGGGTATTGTTTTGAGCACCACCCGCTAACACGCACGATGTTGGCTGCTATGGTTGGCGTACCAGGATATGATGAGGAAGCTATACGGGCAGTGCTCCGCGAGGGGCCAACCACATCATGGGTAACACCAAGGGAATTTGTGTCTAAAGAAGTTGAGGAGCGGAAGTTTAACACTGAGCTTCGCCCGACTCCAATGTACGATGCCCTAGAGTATTGGGGCAAAGTTTCCGGTGCCCAGTTGCAAGAGTGGGGGATGTCTGAAGAAGACGTGCCTGATCCGACAACTGAGTACGACGCAAACATTTGGATCGTTGGCAACTACGTCATCAAAGCGGTGTTGAACTATGACCCACTTGGTGAGAAGCCGTATTCAAAAACATCATTTATCAAATGCCCCGGCGCGTTCTGGGGTAAAGGCATCCCAGAGATTATCGAAGATTTACAGGGCGTGTGTAACGCAGCAGCCCGCGCACTGGTGAACAATATGGGTATTGCGTCTGGGCCGCAGGTCGAGATGAATATTGAGCGGCTACCGCAAAATGAAGATATCACCAACATATATCCATGGAAGATTTGGCAGGTTCTAAACGACCCAGTAGGATCGTCAGCACCTGCGGTAAGGTTCAACCAGCCGACAGACAATGCCAATTCACTAATGGCAGTGTATGATAAGTTCAGCCGCTTGGCTGACGAGCACTCTGGCATACCTGCGTATCTATACGGTGATCTTAATGTGCAGGGAGCGGGTCGGACATCGTCTGGCCTGTCAATGCTCATGGGGTCAGCGGGTAAAGCGATACGTCAGGTTGTTATGCACATAGACTCGGATGTTACAAAGCCGATGCTCCAACGCCAGTATGTCTACAACATGCGGTATGTGGATGATCCGTCGATCAAAGGTGATCTGCAGATACTTGCACGTGGCGCGATTAACTTGGCGACCAAAGAAACTATGAATGTTCGCCGCCTTGAGTTCCTCAATGCAACAGCTAATCCGATCGACTCTGAGATCATGGGTCCAGAGGGGCGTGCTGTTCTGCTACGTGAGATTACTAAAGGGTTGCATATGCCTGAAGAGGATGTGGTCCCATCCCGCGAAAAGGCTGGGGTCACTCGTAGACTTACAGCTGAGGCACAGGCTAACCAGCCGGCGCCACAGGAATTAGACCCATCCGGTGCCCCGAAGGGTGGCATGGAGGGCAACACTGTCCAGAACCGTTCAGCTAAGGGGGTCACACCGTGAGGCGTATGGAACCAAGAGAGAAGGCAGCTTGCGCGCGCGTAGCGACTGAAGCTAAAGACTTCTTGAATTATATCGACGAATGGTATAACAGCGAATTAACCAACTTACCGTTGGCTAAAGATGACTTGATGCAAAAGCAGGGACGGTGTCAGGTTTTGAAGGAGTTGAAAGACAAATTCGATCAAAGTGTTTCCGGCAAATAGCGGGTAAACTTACACTAGTAAGAGGCCGCACAAACTAGCGGGTAAACTCACAGTCGTGAGAGGCCGCATCAACTATACGCATACCAATAGGAGCGTAAAATGGCAGTACCAAAGCAGGTTAGAGACCAATCCGCACAGGCAGAAAAATTTTTTGTTGACTTAGAACTAGACGGCGAAGAGCCAGAGGCAGGTAAAGCTGCTGAGGAAGCGAAGCCTAAAAGTTCAGACGAGCCGGTAAAGGAGACTACGCCAGCGGCTAGACCCCAACCTGTACCAGTTGCCCCTGTGAGCGAACATGACAGTGGCAATGAATTGAAAGCAATGACTGAACGCTATCGCACTCTACAAGGAATGTATAACTCCGAAGTTGAGGGTGTGAAAACTGAGAATGCGGAACTAACAGCCCGCATGAGAAACATGGAAGCCCTCCTAGGGTCTTTACAGGAAGAAGCACAAACGGCTGCTCCGGCACCCAGTGCAAAACCTGTGCTGTCTGACGAGGAACTCGAAGAGTATGGTGCCGACACTGTTGATATGGTGCGGCGTGTAGCAGCGGCAGAAGTGCACGCGCTTACGTCACGCATAGCTACATTGGAGAACAGCATACAGCAGTTAGCTGCTAACATGAACACCTCAGTTATCCCACAAGTGCAGCGTATTTCTCAGACACAGAATAAAACTGCTGAGCAGCAGTTTTGGAGTGACCTGGAAACCGCTGTACCCGATTGGCAAGAAATCAACTCAGACCCAGCGTTCCATGAATGGCTATTAACAGTTGACCCACTTATGGGCACAACTCGCCAGAGCGGGCTAGAGGCATCCCAAAAAGCGCGCAACGCCGCGCGGGTAGCAGCTTTCTTTTCATCATGGAAAAATATCGGTACTAATGCCAACGCCAATGTTCAAACCCAACAGCAAGTCAAACCGTCTGCGGCTTCTGAACTAGAAAAACAAGTGTCCCCCGGACGCGGGCGCAGCCAATCAGCGCCAACTGGTGAAGAGCCAAAGGTTTATACATCTGAAGACATCTCTAAATTTTACAGCGATGTTCAGAAGGGTGTGTATAAGTCGCGGCAAGACGAGCGCAATAAAATCGAACGCGATATATTTGCTGCCCAGCAGCGTGTCGCATCAAGTGGTTAATCCTAAAGGAGTTGCATAATGGCATACCTAGTATCCGCCGGTGGCCCACAGTACACCGGAAATTTCATCCCTGAGATTTGGGCTGGCAAGCTCGTAGAACACTTCTACGACGGCACAGTTCTGGCCTCTATTTCCAACACTGATTACGAAGGCTCGATCAAGAATCACGGCGACACGGTTAATATCCGCACCATGCCGACTCTTGAAATCCATGACTATGTCAAGGGTATGCCTCTCGAAGTTCAGACTCCAGACAGCCCGAAAATCCAGCTGTTGATTGACAAAGGTAAATATTTCTCAGCAATCGAAGACGACGTGGATAAAGTCCAGTCAGATATCGACCTGATGAATGCCTGGTCCCGTGACGCTTCCGAGCGCATGAAGATCACAATCGACACGCAGGTTCTTGCAAACATTGTAACTGAAGTTTCAGCTTACAATGAAGGCAGCACAGCGGGCCGTATCTCCGGTAACATCAACTTAGGTGTTGCGTCTACTCCAGTCGCGTTGACCAAGACAAACATCTTGGATTACATCGTGGATATGGGCACAGTGCTCGACGAAGCTAACGCTCCTGAAGGTGATCGTTTCTTGGTACTACCTGCTAAAGCAGTTGGCTTGATCAAGAAGTCTGACCTTAAAGATGCGTCTTTAGCGGGCGATGGTACATCCATCATGCGTAACGGACGTGTTGGCGCAATCGACCGGTTCACTATCTACTCAAGCCACAACCTGCCAAAAGCAGGTACTGAGTATGATATCATCGCTGGTCATAAGATGGGCTTCACTTTTGCATCACAGATGACAAAGATGGAGACTATCCAGTCAACTACAACATTTGGCCACATCATCCGTGGACTTCAGGTGTTCGGCTACAAAACGATTAAGCCAGAAGCTCTGGCCCGCGGCGTTATCACAGCCTAATCAGTGGGAGCTTAGGCTCCCATTTTACCCAACACTTGCCATTAGGAGAAATTGATTATGGCTACTTACACAGACACTTTGGGCTTTAACAAAGGCACCGCAGGCTACCATGAGAAAGGCCTACATCGGGTTAGCCTCATGTCAGTCGATCTGGACTTCCCCGCAATTATCGCCGCGCGCCTTGCTGCCGGTGCAACAGCTCTTGCAGCAGCAGATGTAATGGAGGTCTTGGCAATCCCAGCAAAGACGTTTGTTATTGCAGCAGGTATTGACATCACTACAGCAAGCGGTGTCACAGGCACACTCGATATGGGTGATGGCGTAGACCCCGATGGGTATCTTGATGGCGTCAATGCTAACGCAGTTGCGTCGGCATCTGGTGCTGTAGCAGGTCTCATTGACGGTAAGTACTACGCTGCCGCTGACACCATCGACCTCACGCTTCTCACTGCAGTTCCTGCAGCGATGGTGTGTCGCGTATGGGCAGTAGTTGCTAATTGCAGCTAATAACTACTAACAACAGAAGCAGCGGGGGTAATACTCCGCTGCTGTAGCATAAGGTTTAGAGGAGCTGACTATGTCTAAAGAACAAAAAATGTTTTACCGTCATGTGGTTAAGGGTACGATTTTTAATCATAACCCTGTAGCATTTGGCAGCAACCCACTCTTGGAACTCGTAACAGAAGAAGTTGCGTTCCCTGAGAGACACATACCCAAGGGTACTAAGAAGCGCAAAGCGCGGGTTAACTTGGAGACAAAAGAAATCCCGGATGAGCCAGTAGCTAAAGCAAAAGCAGGGCTGCAAACCGAGGCATCAAAAGGATTGTAATAGATGTTGCTGGGAGACGTTATTACTGAAGTGCGGCGTCTTTCACAAGACACTAGTACCGACACAGCTCTGCAACGCTTCAGTGACGCAGAGCTACTTGCGTTTGCTAACAACACCTTGAGCCGTATG
>Ga0208160_1001315_pt1 | contig 10605 bp, 4 predicted proteins | sample CB_VirMetaG_FD_184536 | JGI IMG/M metagenome (GOLD analysis project Ga0208160, IMG submission 184536) | Freshwater to marine saline gradient viral communities from Chesapeake Bay - CB_1504_1 Viral MetaG (SPAdes) (version 4) | ecosystem: Environmental > Aquatic > Marine > Coastal | place: USA... | reverse complement strand
GACAGGCTTCTATCATCTTGCGAAACATTGAAAGCCTTGAACCGCCTAGATTAAAACACATATTTACTACGACTCTTTGGATAGTTTCCGGTAAGTTTTGAAACACATGGTCGCCACCAATAACATGAATAGCTTCATGATAATGCTTATCAAAGTCTTCATCAAAGTACATGTCAACAACTTCTTGTTTAACAGGTGTACCAACTTTCCAAGTGTATTCAGGGTCGCTAGGCTGACACAGGTGTCCAACACCAAGAGTTTTATAGCCTAGACTATCTTCATAGATTGCTAAGACTTCACCTTCGTGTCTCTTTATTTCAGCTTTACAAAGTTCTCTGTTCATTTTATTATTTTTTAATGGGTACACTTTCTTCTAACAATATATAAGTATCTTCAAATTTTCTAGCTGAAGAAGGTTGATTTTTTAAAGCGAAATTAGTTGGGTTTGTCCTTAACAATTTAATATTATTTTCCAACAAAAATTCTCTTACAGTTGGACCCACTCGTGTAACATATTTATCTTGTCCTAATTGATTTTTAAAATCTGTAAGTAATTTAGCTTTCAACTTTTCGTTTGCTCCTAATACTGAAGATGAAGAAGGAGCTTTGGATAAGTCGTTTATTCTTTTATCTAAATTAACAAGTAATTTCTCTTTTGGTTTTGCTGTGTTTAAGACTTGATTTTGTCCTATCTTTAATAAGTTTTGCAGTTTAGATACATTTGATGTATCAATTTTAAATAAATTTTTCTCATCATACCCAGCATATTTAAGTGCATCCCGTTTTCCTTTAGAGGTAAAAATGGCACTTTGTAATCTTTCACTAGGATTTGCAAGTTGAAAATTAGCACTCTTTATTTCTGTTAATTGTTTAGAGTGTGGTAAACTTCCATGATAAACTGTTTTAGGTACACTAGCTTTTTCAATGACTTCTTCACCTATTTCTTTAACAGCTTTACCCCCTTTAATTATACCCATCCCTGACAAAAATTCTAATATAGGAGCAACAGGTTTTAAACCTTGCTCTTCTAATGTTGGGACACCTTCTGGTAGATTATCTTGTCCTGCTCCAAGAAAACCGCCTGTATTAAAACCTAACCTACTCATCTGCTCTTGGTAAGGTTCACCAGTAAATGGGTCAACTCTATCGGCAGGGTTTTCTTTTGTGAATGGTACGTCTGGTCCTTCTACTAGACCGCCTGTTGCGTATCCCGTAGTATAAGATCTTTCATATGTTGGAGCATATTTTCTAGGTTTCGGTCTATCTTTAATACCTAATAAATATCCAGCTTCTCTATCTATTTCTCTTGCTGACGTTGTTAAAGGATCGTATATATTTGCACCGAAGTATTTATCCATTAATCCTTTTGTACCAATCAATGGTGCCTTTCGTGCAAGAGTTTCTGTTAATCCATATCTCCCTAAAAATAAATTAGTTAGATCACTCATTACAGGTCCACCTAAACCGGTTATTGAAACATAAGGATTTTTAGTATATTCAATCGAGTCACCATATCTTAAACCATATTCTAATGGTCCGAGCAATCCAACTCTTTGAAAAGCTTTTATAACATCTTCTTGAGCAAATCCCTCTGTTGCAATCCTATCTCTGTTTTCTTCGTTTGATCTCCAGTAGTTAGTTGCTAATGCTAAACTGGTAGCACTTAATGCAAATGCTCCAAGCTTTGCACCGTTTACTTTTGGATTAACGATTGTAGAGTTTATATAGTTTTTTAAAACTGTATTACTAAACACTGTTGGGTATCTCAAAAACTGTGTAAATATATCAAGCTTTGGATTTGTCATAAAAATAGGAAGCCTTGCTCTATCTCTACCAACTGGTAATATAACTTCATTTACAAATCTACCAGCACCCTGTACCACAGACTTATAAAAATCATCAACGTATTCTATTTCACCTGTTAGTACTCCGTCCTTCCTAGCAGGTGCAAATCCTGTTTTAGCACCATCATCTAACCATCTTAAACCATCTTGAATATCAATACCTAATCCAAACAATTCGCTCTTGACTTTCTGAATATTTCTAACTTGCGATCTGTTTAAACCTTGTGGTGCTGTTTCAGCTATAACATCAATACCTTCTTTAGCAAACTTATTTAAAACTTCTAAGTTTTCTTTTATTAAATTCTTACCTATATTAAACGAAGCTAATTGAACAGATTTAGTCCAAGGTATTAACATATTATATCTAAAGAAACCTCTTCCCACTTTCTTTAGAAATTCATTTTGCAATCCTTCTCCAGTTAGCCTATTAGTTGTTTCTGCAAAAGCTTCATCCATTGCTAAAAATACCTGATTCATTTCTTTTTGAATTTGAGAATCTGACATTTTATATTTTTGTTTTAATAAAACAGGTATGTCTTGGACAAATATTTTATGTCCTTCTTTTAATCCTTTTAATGCATCTTTAATAGGTGTAGTCACTGAACCACTTGTTTTAGTTAAAGGTATTATAGCCTCCGTTAATGACGATACCGTTGCCAGTGGTAGATACGCCATAGCATTTGCAAGTTTTGTACCGTCATATATGCCCTGTATTAAACCGCTATCAAAGTAATTTACTTGCCCTGTGACAGACTCATACAGCTTAATAATATCTTTTCTTTCTTTTCTACTAAGACCCCTACCACCTCTAGACTGCCTTAATTCTTTATCCATTGGAGTTATCCAACGTTCAATAAATTGATTTCTATTAGACTGTTTAGACATGCCCGGAAGTAAAAAACTTCTTTTGTGTTGAATAGTATTAGCAGCATTCATATAATAATTAATAGCTGCGTTTAAATCATTGGTTAGAAATTGTTCAAAGTTATTATCTTTTAAATTTCTAAATGCTCTAGCCTGTGTTAAGAGAATAGAGTGCGAAGAAAATAACTCATTGTTTTTATTTAACATTTCAGCAACTACTTCGTTAGCTTCATCTAGATTTTTTACAATCTTTTCATCAACTAATAACTTTTCAAAAACATCTCTGTTTTCTTGTATTGCTTTTCTATCCCAGCTTCTAGGAAAATAGTTTTCTAATTTTCTGTCAGGGTTAATAAGACCAGAATCTATAGCATCATCAAAAACTCTATTAAATAATGCTCTCAAATCGTTGGTAACTTGCTGAAGACTTTCATCGTATTTATTAGGATCATCTCCACGTAACATTCTAATAATAGCCAATTCATCGCTTTCTTTTATTGTACCAGTTTTTCTAATTGGTGCAGTTGCTTCATCAAACAGTGCATGATATTCACCACGCAAGTTATCTAATTTTTCAGCGTGACTAAGCTCAACCTTTTGTCTTGTGACGGTACCTAAACGTTTGCTAAAATCTTCTCTAAAAGTATTACCAAGTTCTCTTGCAACAGGTGAAAATTTTGCTTTGGTATCTAATATAGATGTTGCTGCTCCAATCGGAAATATAGTTGTTTTAAGTTTGTCACCTATTTCTAAAGTTTTATAAACTTTATCAGCAAAACTACCTTCAGCTACTTTAATATAATCATCATCGGAATAAAGTCTATTCATTTTACTATAAAATAAATTAGCCTTTTGTATTCCACCGCCAAGCAAACCACCTGTTAAAACACCCAATCCAACCGAACCAGCAAGTTCTGGCGTAGAATAAAGTTTTCTTAATCCTGTATTTATCTCTGTGCTTTGACGAAAATGATTATCAAGACCTGTCCAAGCTCCCACTTCTGCACCTGCAATCGTTGCTGCTTTTTTTACAGATTGGATACCTGTATCTTTTAGACTTCCAGTAGCAACAGCTTTAGCACCTTGTAACGCTGCTTGTGAGACACCCTGTCTCGCAGCTAATGATGTACCTCCAGTAAATGGAATGGTTAATGCAGCAACTAACATAGAAGGATCAGTAGCTATATCAATACCGGCATCACCTACAAGACCTACAAATTGTTTTAAACTTCCCAAGTCTGCATTATCAAACTCTCGTCTCAGATAAGCATAATCGTTTTTCTGTTGCTCAGTAAATTTGCCACTTTGCATGGCTCGTTGCATTCCCGAATATAAGTTAAAATCAGAATCTCTTAAATATTCAAAAATATCATCTGACTTTTCTCCGACAGAAGCTAAAAATCTTTCAGAGACTTCTAAAAACTTTTCATCTTTTTCTAAGTCGTCTAAAGTTTTTTTACGTCTTGAATAAACACCGCCCAACGAACTTGGTTGTTGATTAAAAAATTTATAAGACATTATTATCCTTGTGGATTATATTTTGTTCCTCGTCCAGCAGCTCCTCTAGGAGGCGATATACCTATTGGATTAGATATAACATATTGATTCCACCAATCTTCAGGAATATCCTCAAAGTCTTTTCGCTTTGCCATCATCATTACTGTGGCTGGATTACTTGAACTCCTATCTCTACCAAATACTTTACCTTTGCTCATACGTATTTGCATTTCGTCTTCTATACGTTGACGAAGTTGTTCACGAACTTTAGGTGCTCTAAATATATCGCCTATATCTAAACCGGGAATCATTCCACTTGTTTTACTTTCATCTAGACTAATGTCTTTAGGTAATCCTAATTTTTGAGGTAAAGTTCCTTCATCACCCGGACCACTTGGTAACGTTGTTGCTCTTAAGGTTAGCAATTGCCCATTTGACAATCTTTCTAAATCCATAGAATCTATTAACATACTAGCATTTTTTAAATAATAACCACCTATACCGGGAGTTGCATTAAAATCTACCTCACTAAGACTAGGAATTTTTTCTACAACTGAAGACCTAGAAAAAACGTTACCGTTTAAATCAGATACATCATCTAATACCACATCTTCATTTTTAAAAGCTTCATTAATATCTTTTATTGCTTGGATAACCTCATCTTCATCTAATTCTAATAAAGGATTTTGAATACCTTCTACAAATTGATCTTTTAATGTTTGTAAATCACGAGACCTACCAGCTTTATTTAATTGTTTTATATGTTTAGGTAGATTTTGTATCTCTGAAATATCAACCTGTCTTAATAAATCAGCAGATGTCATTTTAACTTGCGTTCCTTCAGATTCCATTTTATTTAAAACAAAATTTAAAGCAGCTTCTTCAATTTGCTGTGGATCATATCCCATTTTTTCCCAATCAGGATTAGTGCGTTTGAAATATTTTTCAGCGTGTGCAGCATTTTTTGCAATATGACCTAACGCAGCAGTATCGTTTAATAACGCTTTATCTTTTTTCTTATCTAATCTAATTACTAAATCTTCAACATAATTTTGTTTTTCCTGCTGTGTAACTTCATAATCTTTATTATCAGTATATACATCTTTATATAATTCACTTAAACCAATTGCGTCTGTTTCTCTATTATCAGCCTTATAAGCACCCATAACTTGAAAAAGGAACATTGGGTCTTTTTCAAATTTTTCACGCTTTTCTACCTCAGTCATGTCCTCAAAATTATCAATCATTGCTCGACCATTAGCAATTTTAAGACCTTCTCTTGTTAAATAATTTTCAGTGCTAATATTACCCCTTACAATTTCAGTAAATGCTTTTGATCCAAGTTCTTCCACAGTTAAAGATGGATAGTCTTTTCTAATTTGATCAATAACTTCAATATAAAAATCACCAGTAATATTGCCATATTTGTCCCGATCAATTTCAACAGCATTTTTTCTCAACGTAGGTATCAGTGTCGCATATAATTCATCAGGACTTTTGCTTTTATCTTTAAATACTAAAGGAGTATATAAATGTTTTACCGCAACTTGATTTTCTATTTGATCTCTAAAAGTACTTCGTGCTGCTTTAGCATCTTCTAAATCTTTTTGAAGTTTTAAAAGTGTTTCATTGGTACTGACAAGTTCTCCAGTTTCTTCGTCTACTTTAGTTTTAAAAATTCTATTCCATGCAGCTCTCATTAAACCCTTTTTAGTTGGATCATCTTCTACAAGTTTTAAGGCTGCCATATATTCGTCTTTAGCACGTCTATTAAACTCTGCAAAAGTTCTAGTAGTAGCTCTTGGATCAACTTTTAAAGCTTCCATTTTTTCTATAAGTTTTTTACGTTCTTCATTATAAGCTTCATACATACTATCACGGAGTTCCTTTGGTTGACTATCAACATCATCCCATTTAACTCTTGCAGCAATTGCTGCATCTGTGCTATCAATAATCTTAGCAACTTCTTCATTTAGAAAACTTTGTTTATTATCATTATATCTTTTTACTAAATTTCTTTCATCACTATAAGAGTCAAACTCAGCTTGATTCAAAGTAAAAATATCATTGTACTTTTCTTTAACATCTTGTACGTTATCCATGATAGTTTGTTTTTGTTGCTTTTGTAAAGCTCCAAAACTTTCAAACAATGCAGTAGCTAATAAAGCCTTTTGAAAACTTTTCTTATCACTCTTACGCTTACTAGCTAACAACGAACCAGCAACTTGTCCAAACTGTGAACCTGATAAATAATCTTCTTGTGCCATTACTGTTCTCCTCTACTTAGTAAGCCTCTAATTTGATCGCCTTCTTCTTTTACTCTATCTAATATACCTTGTGGCACTACACCACTTTTAATTTTAGAAGGCTCGATACCTTGCTTCATGGTACCATTTTTAATATCTTCAAAAACTGTTCTAAACTCATTTACTTTTTCTTCAAATGCTTCTTTTCTATCTTCTTCATCGAACTCATCTAAATCATTACTGTCTTCAATATTATATTTAATATTAGCTTCTTCACCTATTGCCATAATAACATACATAACAGGCTCTGCTAATAATAATAAAACATCAGGATTAAATTTACCTTCTGTAAACTTAGCGTATAACATAACCATAGCAATGTCTGCAACTGCTGCACCTCTTGATAAAGCTGTAACAATTTCTTTCATTGCATCAGGCTGGAATATTAATCCAACCATATAATCCAAAGCATCTCTAGGATTAGAAAACTCAGGCGGTCTTTCCCATGGATAAGGTTGGTCAGGGCTGTTCATTAAACTTTGACCGGGAATTGGTGCACCTCTTGAAGATAAATCTACAATCTCGTTTAGTGCTTCTTGATCAAACTTAGCCTCTCCTCTTATCTTTGGTCCTCGATCCGGAGCAATTTCATCAATTGTATATCCAGCATCTAAACCGTCTAAGACTGCTTGAGCAGCTACGTCTCCAACACTTTCGGAAACGATAGGTCTAGGATTTCTTTTTGGTTGTGGCATTATGCTACTCCTATTGTCTCTTGACTAAATAAAGGCATGTTACCGCCTTCTGGTGTATTTGAAAAAGTAAAATATTTAGAAATGTCTGCATCTGCAATTCCTCTTTCAGCTGCATATATTCTTAGCGGATCAAAAGCTGTAGCACCTTCAGTTCTTAATCCAGCCATAGATCCCTCTAATTCAGGATCACCTGCTAACTGTTGCATAGCATATCCAGTAGCCACAGATGTTGCAACTCCTGTTCCTACAGTAGTTAAAAATGCTGCGGTTTTTGGATTTCTTGCTGCCCAACTTTGTGTTGCTTGTGCAGCTGCGTCTGACCCATAAACTGATGAAACAGTCTCACCAGCTGCAATCTGTGCCTCTGTTAGTGGTGCACCTAACGTACTAGGTAGGGTTATTCCTCCCACAGTTGTTCCAGTTGCTGCCGGTAATGTTGTTGGAATATTAAAACTTCCAGCAGCTGTTGTAAGTGTAGGACTAACAACCCCTGTTGAGGTTCCAATTGCAGTTCCTGATTGAAACGCTGCTTGACTAGCTTGAGCAAGTTGCTGACTTGATGCTGCTGTAGTACCTCCAGTTAATTGAGACAATTGAGCAGACAAAGCATCTGTTCCAGTAGCAATTTCAGCAGTAGCTCCTGCTGTGCCTAAACCACTAGAAAGACCTACAGTACCTGCATTACTAATAGCAGGAACTCCTAATGCTAATGCAGTACTACCAATAGCGGAACCAAGGGCAGTAAATGGAGCAGCTAAAGTAGCACCCAAAGTAGTTGAAGTAAGTGAAGCAGCAGTACCAGTCATCCACCCAGCAAATCCTGTACCACCGGCAGCAGCAGCACTACCAAATAAACCTGCTCCTGTAGTTGCACCCATTACTCCAAGGGCAGCACCTCCCGTGACTACCACAGCAGCTGCAATTGCTAAAGCTTTAAGTATCTTACTGCTTCCTATTTTCTTGACAACTTTCTTAACGCCTTTAACAACTTTCTTGATGCCTTTCTTTATTCCTTTAGCAACTTTCTTTATAGCTTTTTTAATCTTTTTTAGAGGATTCCATCCCATTGTTGTTCTCCTAGGTACCTATTATATCTGTAGTAATTAAACCAATTAAATTTTGTAAATTTCCTAAACTTGTATTATACTTACTTGGGTCTGAAGCTAGTGCAGTGTTTACAAGTTGTGAAATTCTATTTCTTTCGTTTTCTGATTCTCTAAAATCATAATCGGCTTGGTCTCTTAACTCTTGCCATAAAAAGGATTGAGCTGTTTGAGACAATGCAAAAGCATTTTGAGCATTCTGCATATTTACTGCATTCTGTGCAGCAGTATTTGCTACGTTTGTTTGTCTTCTCCACTGAACGTTAGAAGCTTCGACAGCTGCTCTGTTTTGTGCATTCCACTGTTCTCGTGCAAAATCTTGATTAGCATTAAACTGTTCTACTTGAGTTGTCAGTTGAGAATTAAACTTGTTCAAGTCTGCTGTTCTTTGTGCATCTCTTGCAGCAGCAGCATTAGCTTGTGTAGCATTGAATTGTTTTGTAGCATTTAATTGTTGTGAATTAAATTGATCAACTTGTGCCTTTAAACTTGCCATAAACTGTTGAGTCTGTTGTTCATTAGCAGCATTGAACTGTCTTGCAGCATTTTCAGCAGCTTGGTTAGATAACAATCTTTGTTGTTCTTGTTGTGCACGTATCATATATGATTGTTGCTCATTGCTTAAATTTTGCATATCCATTGCAAGGAATGCTTGAGCATTTTGTATCTGAGCTTTCTGATAAAAATCAGCTTCAGCTAAATTCATCTGTGCCATTATCGTAGCATTTTGAATGGTAGCTTGTTGTCTGTTACTTGCTTCTGTTAAACTAACAGTCTGTAAAAACTTACTATTAGATAAAGCTATCTGTTGATCAGAACTAAACTGAGCCATATCCATTTGGAAAACGTTTTGAGCATTTGTCAAAGCTGTCTGCTGTCTTCGAGCTGCATTAGCTTCTGCTTCTTGAGCTTCAATAGTTCTTTGCTGTGCAACACTTTGTTGAATAGCTTGTGCATTTGATTGAGCCAAAGGAATAGCAGATTGAATGATAGCATTGAATAAAGCATCTCTACCAACTGTAGAAGCACTTAATCCTCTCTGTGCTAACATCTGCTCTACTTGTGCTACCGCAGGTCTTGCCCATGTAGGTATCTCACCATTTTCAATACCGGATAATAGATTATCCATTTGATTAGATACTAAAGCTTCTTGTGGTAATCCTTCAATGATTCCTCTTTGTTCTTCACTAAAGTCAGCTAGTCTAGCTTCTAAAGCTTGTGGATCGTTACCAAGCTCTTGAATATCTGCTTCACTTAGTCCAGCGTTTGCAAGTTGTTTCTTAGCTCTTGTAATTCTTGCTAAAGAACTACCAGCATTAATAGCTGCCTGTGCTTTAGCTTCTTCACTAAGTACACCAACAACTCTATCTGTTAAAGCACCGGGAATTATTTCAACTTCAGCTCCCTCGATTGGTGCAACTCTTTCAACTTGTGCAGCTTTTGCAAGAGCTTCATCTTGAATCTTACCTCTAGCTACATCAACATCTACTTGTTGTTTAACTTTAGCAGCTTCCATTTGAGCAGCTGCAATTGGATCAACTTGTTTAGCTTGTGCAACATCTTGAACGGTTACAACTTTTTCAGGTGCAACACCTTGTGCAATACTAGCAGATACTGTAGTAGGTTCTGCCATAGTTGTAATCTGTTGTTGTATATCTTCTGAAACTTTTTCAGCTTTTGGAATAATAGCAGCTTCAGGAACCTCTCCTCTTGCAGCAGCTTCAGCACTTTGTCTTGCTAAGTCTGCTTTTCTTTCTTGCTCTACCTGTTCAGGACTTGGAGTCGGAGCTGGAGAAGGAGCAGGTGTTGTTCCGGTATCCTGTCTAAGAACCCATTGTCTTGTTTGTGGGTCAATAACAAATTGACCAGTTTGTAAAGCTTCAGCTTGGCTTCCATAACCGTACTGTGTCCACCAACCTTCTCTATCAGTTTCTAGGGTATCACGACCTGTAGTACCTATACCAGCTTGTGTAGCAGCTTCTTGTCCTCTTTCTTGTGCAGCTAATTGTATATCTTCTTGAGTTGGTAAATTTTGTAAACCTTGTAAATTTACTTGAGATTGTTGTGTAGGTATTTGTGCAGGTGGTAAATTAGTAGGCACAAACTGAGCTTCAGCTTTAGGAACGTTTTGTTGTTGAGCCAATTCTAACTCTGTAGGATTAGGAGTTGCTTTAGTTATACGTGGGTCCATAACTCTATCACCTACAGCATAACCAACACGACCACCGGTACGGTAATCTTGTCTTTCAGCAGCTACTCTAGCTCTGCTACCAGCATACTTCTTAGTTCTTTTTTT
>Ga0208160_1001313_pt1 | contig 10607 bp, 8 predicted proteins | sample CB_VirMetaG_FD_184536 | JGI IMG/M metagenome (GOLD analysis project Ga0208160, IMG submission 184536) | Freshwater to marine saline gradient viral communities from Chesapeake Bay - CB_1504_1 Viral MetaG (SPAdes) (version 4) | ecosystem: Environmental > Aquatic > Marine > Coastal | place: USA... | reverse complement strand
TGACAAGCGTGACCGGGTGAAGGCGCTGTTCCAGACGATCAACTACCACGTTGATGACCTGATCGCGAAGTTCCCCGCGTTGGAGAACGTGATCTTGCAGCAGACCCCTGGGGTTTCCACGAAGGTGGAGGTTGTCCGCTACCACGACAAGGACGTGGACATTCTGTTCATGCCTGGTGAGGGTGGCATCGAGCTGCTTCGCACGCCTAACCCGGTGGGCAAGTGCCTTGCCGTAGAGGTCAGGCGCCCCGGTTTGGATGAAGATCCGCGTGGTCAGTTCGATGACGTGATCGCGGTGCAGGTGGCGAAGGCACGTTTCGCCCTCCTGGCGATGGAGGCGGCACAGAAGAGTGTGCAGGCACCGATCGCACTCCCCCAGGATGTGCAGGAACTGTCACTGGGTTCTGATGCGGTGCTGCGTTCTACGACACCGGAGAAGATCCGCAGGATCCCACTTGAGGTTCCCGCTGCTGCCTTCCAGGAGCAGGGTGTTCTTGATAACGAACTGCGTCAAGGATCGCGCTACCCCGAGGTACGTGGCGGCAACCTAGACGCATCCATCGTCACAGGCCGTGGCGTGCAGGCGCTGATGACCGGGTTCGACACCCAGGTCCGCACCGCGCACGCCATGTTCGCTGAGGCATACACGGATTTGATCGCCCTCTGCTTTGAGGTGGAGGAGGTCTGCTGGCCGTCGTTCCGCAAAACTGTTCGCGGTAACGACAATGGCACCCCGTATGAGGTTACATACTCGCCCGAGAAAGACATCAAGAACGATTACTCGGTCGATGTTCAGTATGGCCTCATGGCGGGCCTGGACCCTAACCGCGCACTGGTGTTTGGGTTGCAGGCCCGTGGGGATCGCCTTATCTCCCAGGACTGGCTGCGCCGCTCCTTGCCGTTCTCGTTGAACGCGACAGAGGAAGAGCAGAAGCTGGACATTGAGGACATGCGTCAGGCGCTGCGACAGGCAGTGGCTGGCTACGCACAGGCCATTCCTGTGCTCGCTCAAGCTGGTCAGGATCCTGGGGAGATCCTTACCCGCCTTGCGTTGATCATCGAAGGCAGGCAGAAGGGTAAGCCGATTGAGGAAGTGATCGCTGAAGCGTTCGCTCCCCCCGAGACGCCACCCGGCATGGTTGATCCGATGGTTGATGACGCCTCCCCGGTCCCTGGCGATCCCATGCAGGATCCCATGTCGGGTGGTGAAAACCTTGAGGGCATTGATGCGACTGGTCGCCTTCGCGGTGTCGCTCCCGGTCAGGCGGGTCTTCCCCCTGGCGGTCGCCCTGACTTGAACTTCCTCCTCGCTGGTTTGTCCTCGCGTGGCGAGCCGAACCTGTCAGCGAATGTGTCACGCAGAGTACCTATCGGTTAAGGAGAAACAAATGGCAGTTCCGGCAGCAGCGCCTAAGAAGCCTGCGAATCAGGGCGGTAAGGCACCTGCGAATGTGCAGCCGCCGAATGTGAATGTGGCGAACGTGTCGAACACGAATGCCCTCCCGCATCAGTACGGCAGCACCGCAAACTCGTGGACGCAGCATTCGATTGCGAAGCAGCCTGGTGGTACTCGCGGCACAGGAAAGGTGTCTCGCTGATGTGCAATTTCTGTGGGTGTCAGTCAAAGGTTGGTAACGGCTACGGTGGTAGCAAGAACGGGAGCAAGTGATGAAGGCACAGTCAGGTAGGACAGGTAAGGGCGGTTCCGCTAAGAAGGCGACACCCCGAGGCGACTATGTTGTGAAGGCTTCTGGTGACGCTGCTCGCCGTTCCGCTAAGCGCAAGACCCCTTCGGGTCGGAATGGCGGCGTAGGTGTAAACCGTCAGGGTTCATCAAGTGCTTCTGGTGTTTACAAGAAGAAGCGTGGCCGCTAAGAAAGCGTTCTGGGATCGGCCTAACCCGCGCAAAAAGTCCACACCCCTAACCCCAGCTCAGAAGGCTGCGGCTAAGGCGCGTGCGAAGAAAGCGGGTAGGCCGTACCCAAACCTCGTTGATAACGCTGCTGTGCGGAGGAAGCGTGGCAAGTAAGAAGGATTCACGTCTGACTCGTGCTGGTGTTGCTGGCTACAACAAGCCTAAGCGCACACCGAATCATCCGACGAAGTCGCATGTTGTTGTGGCTAAAGAAGGCTCGCAGATTAAGACGATTCGTTTTGGTCAGCAGGGTGTGACGGGTGACAGGCAGCCGACGAAACGCCAAGCATCGTTCAAAGCTAGGCACGCCAAAAACATCGCTAAGGGCAAGATGAGCGCCGCGTATTGGGCTAACAAAGTTAAGTGGTAGGGAGCCGGGTGTGGACGAGAACGACGACATCGAAGAGATCATTGAGATCATCGAGGAAGAGCCCGTCGTTGTCGAAGCCACACCCTGGTTCAACTCTGACACGGTAGCAACCTCAATGATGTTTGCCTCGCAGCTCGCTGAGGCAGCAGCAACCCACTTCCACAATCTGGCAATGCTGGCACTTGGTCAGTCGGCGCATGAGTGGGTTCAGGTGGATCGGGAAGAGTTCGCTGAAGAGACAGCGGCTGACATTTCTAAGATCGTTGTGAAGGAGCAGGATGGCTGAGGGTCACGGCGGCATGCGCCGCCCAAACAACCCTGCTCCCGTGAGTGGTCCCGGCAGGCTTTCGCGTCGCACGGATGGTCAGGGTGCAAGGTACATGGCTGGTGGCGAGTATGGCGAGGGTCAGGAGATGATGGATCTTCAGACCTCGGCACCGATGGCGAAGTCACCTGAGGTGAAGCCTCGTCGTCGCGCGGCTGCACCGCCAGCGATGGAGACGGGTCCAGCCCCCACTCCCCTGTTCGCGCCCACGGAGCGTCCGGATGAGCCGATCACGGCTGGTGCTCCGTTCGGGCCAGGACCGGGGCCTACCGCTCGCATTCCCATGTCATCTCTTGCTGGAACGTTGGAGAAGTTGCTGCCTTACGATGAAGACGGTTCTATCAGACGCCTGTACGCGACAGCAGTACGGCGAGGCTGGTAGCTAGGTGGCTCGCCCCCAGCTTCCCGCATCTTCACGGCCCACCTATTTTGGTGGTACACCGACAAGTAGTACCGGCTACGATCGGCCTGACCTCGTTCGTGACTCCAAGTATCAGGCCGAGAATCGGCCAAGTGCTCTTGACTTTTCCGATGAGGCCATTCAGCAGCGTCAGGTAGCGGTACGTCAGTCTGCTATTGACGAGCTGCAAGCGGCACGGCAACTGCTTGCCGACGCTGGCCCCACGGGGTGGGTTGCTTCCGGTGCTGTGCCTGAGGGCTTTCAAGACACGACACCGCAGGCCTTGGTTAACCAGGCATACATTGCTTACACGATTGCCCTGCACGGCTCACGGGCTGCAAATCTTCAGAACTACCCGACGCTTGCTAGGGCGGCAATTGAGGCGAACGTTGACGAGGCTGACCTCGCACGCCTCGTGAACTACGCCGAAGTAGACCGGGCTGCGGAACGCGTGCTGGGTGCCCTGAATCTTCTCTATAACGAAGAGGGTGACGAGGCGAAGGCAAGCTTAGGTCAGTATCAGGTTGACAACATTCTGAACTCTGCAAACCCGGTGATGAAAGCCGCGATCCTTGATGTTGTTGCCGAGAAGATCAAGGAGATTGAGGCACCGAGCGGGACTGATTCAGCATCGTGGGCTGACACCGTTATCGAGAATGCTGGCGCGATTCTTGACACTCTGTTCACTCCTTTTGACGCAGCCAACCGTGCTGTACAGCAGACGGTGCGAGCTTCGCAATACGGCATCATGGAAGAGGGTAATGACCCCATAGGCGTCCAGGCCATTCAGAACATCTTCCAGTATTGGGACAAGGTAAGCGAAGGCAACTACGACCAGAAACTCCTTTCCTCTGCGCGGCAGGAGTACGGCAGTGCGCCTGTTGACCTTGTTCTTGCGGTGGAGAAGAAGACTCTTGAGGGTGACCCTGATCCTCTGATCTCGGTGATGATGGAGCAGGCCAACAACCCCGAGGCTATGAACATCCTCTCGGACATGCTGTACGGAGAGAACTCTACGGGCGTGAACATGGCTGAGGTTTCTCGGGCCGTGGATAACGCTTCACTTGGGAACACGGGGCAGCTCTTCCTTACGAGCGTTTTGGGTGATGCCGGGATGGGGTCGGAAAGCCGCGCCCGCCTAGCCAATGCAGGAAACATTGTGGCGACGTTGGCGCTTGACCCCACGCTACTTGCTGGCAAGATCCGCGCCGCTTACATCACGACGCGTTTCGCGCTAGAGAAGATCGCCCCTGGTGCTTCTCGCGCTGGCATCAAGTTTGCGCTCAACATGCGCCCGACACGCACCTACTTCAATGGTCTATTCAATCAGCTCAATAGGTACGACGAACTGGTGCAGACGGACCCAGGTAAGGCTGCTGTCTTGCGTGAGCAGATTCGACGCCAGTATCCCGAGATCCCTGACAACACGATTGACGTGTTCCGTCAGGACGGTGTGCGGACTATTGATGATCTCGTTGAGTGGACTGTTGAAACCAATGAGATGTTTACGAAGATGGCGAAGGGTCAGCCTGCTACTGGGTTGATCTCTGCTGGTGAGTCTGCTGCTCCTGAGCCTCTGGCGAACGCGATTTTCAGTCGTGGTCAGGCTCAGACACGCGAGGCCCTGCTACCCCGTACTTCGATTGCACGTCGTGCCCGTAGCAGTTTCGCACGTTCCATTAGTCCACTGATGCCGTCTCGCCGTGCCCGGGAAGTCATTGACGATGTGTACGGGAACACGTCGGATCCTCAGCAGTTTGTTGAGACTGTGTCTGACCTGGGGAATGTGTCTCGGGCTGGGGCTATTGAGCGTGCAGGTATTGAAACCGGGACTCCTGGCGCAATAGGTAAGAAGGTGGACACCACCTTCAAATATTTCTCTTCCATCGGCATCGGGCATGTGAACATTGTTGACGGTCGCGACGCGAAGCAGGTGTATCGCTACGCTCGCATGTTCCTGTCCCGCAGGCATGCCGCCTATTGGGCAGACATCTGGCGTAAGGCAACACCAGGTCAGCGTTACAACATGATGATTGGCTTGAACCGCACGGCCGCTGCGGCTAAGGGTTTGGATCTGGCTGACCCTGAGATGTTGTCCCGTGTTGACGAGTTGGTTACGGCTACACGAACGAAAACCTCGTTCAGCGCCAAAAGCCTGCCGCTGACGAATCCTGCTGGGCAGATGACGATTCCTTCTCTTTTCCCTGACGGGTCGGAGAAGGCGCTGTTTGGCTGGCAGACCGCAAGCCATGTCGCCCTGCCGAACATCCGTGAGATGGAGAAGCTGGGTCGCTGGCAGCGGGCAGTTGCTAACACGGGCCAAATCGGTGAAGCCATGCTTGCTGCCCCGCAACGACTGACTGATGCGTGGTCACTCGGCACACTCTTCGGCCTACGGTTCTCACTCCGTTCCGCTATCGAGGACTGGTGGTTCTACGCCGTCATCACGGGCGGGAATCTGAAGGATCTGTACAAGGGTCGCCGCATGTCAACGATCCTGCGTGAGACGCGGGGACGTAGACGCGAGACTGCCCTTAGTGGCGGCAAGAAAGATGTGCCTGCGCTTGGCATGATTAACCGTCGCGCTCGCGCTGTCGGTGACATGCTTGAGAACCGGGATAACTTTGCCGCTCAGATCCTGGGCAGTTTCATTCGCGGCAACCTCGATCAAGAAGATGTGCAGTCTGCCTACCAGGCGGCTCGCAGGGGCAACTTTGATCCGATGCGTCGCCTTGCTGGTGTCGCTATGGCCTCAGCGCGCATGACCGGCTTTTCTTCCGCTGACAAGGAGTACCTGCTTGATCTGGTGGACGGCCCGTTCGGACTGAAGATTCTGGATGAGCTTGCCGAGACTGGTCGGACGCTGAACAGCGGTGGCCTCGTGGATGAGGCTGCACTGCCGATTGCCGGGACGGACACGGTTGGTGTGTCGGCTGGTGCGCTTCCCCGCACGGATAACGGCAAACTGGTTCCGGTCGGTGACTACACCCCTGAGCTGCCTGTTGATCCGGTACTGCCTGAGTCGTTCCTGTACTGGGAACGGAACATCAATGGTGTGATGCTGGGTGATGGTCCTGCTGGGCGTATTGCCGTGGCCTACCTTGATGACCCGCAGGAGGCCATTCGCAGGGTTGCCGATGAGATCCGCAATGACCCCACAGGGTACGGGTACAAGTGGCGCTTCGCTGCTCTGGAATCTGAGTCACCGGAGATGTTCGCTGCTCGAAAGATGCAGGCTGTTCGTGCCTTGTTCTCGGATGCTCAGGGAAACCTGAACGAGAACCTGTGGCGTAAGGTGGTGAGCACTGACCGTTCAGTTACAGCATACAACGAAGCTGAGGACGGAACTCGCAGCCTCATCATTGACGCCAACATGCTGAAGCGGCTCCCGAAGGAGCAGCGCCCTGCATATGTTTCGGGCCAGGTGTACGGGGTTGCCCCTAACGCCGATGGCCTTGGTGCGTTCATGGATCGCTCATGGTCGTGGATGGGTGAGCAGTACGCCCGCATCTCCCGCGAGCCAATCTTCCTCGCTAACTACATTGCTCATCGTAGGCAGCTCGCTGGCTACGAGCGGGAGCTGACTGAAGAGTTGGGTGAGAAGGCGGCGCGTCGCGTCGTCTCACGCATGGCTGAGGACCGGGCCTACGCCTTCACCTTGTCCTACATGGACAACCCGCAGAACAGGTCACTGCTTGCCTACAAGGTCCGCAACGTGTCTCGCTACTACCGGGCCACGGAGGATTTCTACCGCCGCGCTATGCGCGCGGGTAAGAACTACCCGGTTGGCCTGTGGAAGACGGCCCTGATCTACGACGTTCTCGATGACACGGGTTTCGTTTACACGGATGACAACGGTGAGAAGTATTTCCTGTACCCAGGCACGAACCAGTTGATGTCCGCGATGAACGCAGTGATGAGCAAGATTGCCGGAAAAGACCCGATGCCAATGCCATATCCATTTGTGCTGGGTGGCAAGGTCAAGATGCTTGCCCCGTCAACGGACCCGAATCAAGTCGTACCGACAATGGCTGGCCCGTGGGGCACGTTTTCGTGGAAGTTGCTTGCTCGTCGATTCCCAACCCTGTCACGGCTGAATAGAGTTGTTCTTGGCGAATACGGAACTACGGGTGAAGGCAGCGTCATTGATGACTTCACCACATCGTTCTTCCCAGGCCAGTTGCAGCGCGTAGTCAACACGCTGAGTGATGACGAACTTGACTCAATGAAGGCCGCTGCCGCTAAGGACGCCTTGACTATCGCGGTGGTCAACGATCTTATCCCTGAAGATGAGAACTCGCCAGAGTTTACGAACGCCATGGCAAAGATTGATCTGATTGCCTGGTCTGCCGTCCTAGGTCGATTCTTTAACGGGTTCATTGTTCCGGCTTCGCCGCAGCAGTTCAACGCCAACATCAGCGAGTTTGCTCGTATGAACCGAGTGGTCGCCCCGCGACCCGCCTTCCTGAAGATGGTCAAGAAGTATACAGATCAGGGTGAAGAGAACCCGGTGGGTGCTGCTCTCGCTAACTGGTGGAAGCTAGATCAGAACTTGATGCCGTTCACGGTGAGCCGCACTCAGGATGTGGGTGAGGGTGTTCGTGGTACTGCTCCGCTGAAGACTGCTAAGTCCGTGCTGGATTGGTACAACAACAACCGCACGGGGGTAATCGAGAAGTATCCGCAGACCGCGTACTTCCTGGCACCGCAAGACGAGGGCTTTGACTGGAACACTTGGGGCCTGATCGTCTCGGAGGGACTGCGGGTTCCGAAGGGGATCCTGGACAAAAATGGTGATCCTGGCACGTTCCTGCGGGACCTGTTTGCCGCTCAGGGCGAGTTCCAGTATTTCGCAACTATCGCTGACTACCAGCGGGACATTGACGCCCTGGATCCACGTGATCCTGAGCAGTACCGTCGCATTAGGGAACTTGAGGAGCAGCGGTCCGTTGATCTTGAAGGTGTTCGCACCAGCAACCCGTATTTGGATTTGAAGCTGGCTGAGAACGGCAACTGGGCCGAGCGCGATGTTGTTGCGGAGCGTGCTCTGACGCAGACAAAGCGCATGGTGGATGAACTATTTGAGTCCACCCCGAGGGATGACTGGAATGGTTCCCCTGCTCAAGCGATCCGTAACGCAATCTACACCTACATTGATTATGCGAGTGAGATCAAGATGACGGTGGGCGCTGATGATTCATCTGAGTACAAGCGTCGCATGCTGCGCCTGGATCTTGAGGCTGACCTTGAGGGTATCGCTGCGTCTAGCCCGAATGCAAAGTTGTTTATCAGGAATGTGTTGATGTCCGATCCTGACATTAAGGTGCTGGACTTGGAACTGGTTGGGGCTGCAAATGAGTGATCGTGTGTATGTTCCCGGCTACGGCTATGTCGGTGGCGAGGACAACACGGGTTCAGCTCGTGGCACTGGTGGATCTCGACCCAGTGTGGCACCTCCGGGCCGTGAGCGTCGCACTTGGTTCGGGACGGAGGCCGTCAGGCGTGCCCGCGAGAACGCAGCCACTGTTGACGGGTCGCAGAGAGGAAAGTACGTAGATCCCGATGAAAGCCCGTCTGAGGATCCGCCAAAGGTGCGAGCGGACCTGAAGTTGCCGATCACATACCGGCCCCCGGTCAGTATGTGGCGCACCGCAGATCGTCAAGAGCAAGAGGTCCGCACCCTTCCGCTACTGTATCGCATTCAGGATGCTGGTGATCTGCGTGAAGCCTATTGGGGCGATCCTGAGTCTCGGGCGATCATTCAGGCTGCTGCCCGTATCTACTACCGGGACTACTCAAACTACAACGATCAGTGGGCTGAGGGCTGGTGGCAGAAGGACATTATGGGCGCTGCTCAGAATCCCGGTGCTGTTCCGCCCTGGGAGATGTTGCAACTGATATTCACTGAAGGCGCTAAGGCAGAGTCGGCGCCTGATGGATCTGGGCCTTCCACCAGTTATGGCGGTGGAGGCGGCGGTGGCTACTCCTACGGCGGCGGCGGCGGCGACGGCCAGGTCAGCTTGACGAACCCGACTTCCGCTAAGGGTTTGCTGATGCAGACGATGCAGCAGGCTTTGGGACGTAACCCTACGCAGAAGGAGTACAGCCAGTTTCTGAAGATTCTGAATGAGGCTGAGATGGCTAACCCGCAGACGGTGTCTGTGGAGGGTGACACGGTTGTGGCTTCTGGCGGCATTGATCCAGGTGTTTTGGCTTTGGAGTTTGCTCAGGATCAGGATGACTGGCAGGAGCGTCAGAACGACCAGTACTTCCAGGTGTTTATGCAGTCGCTGGCTGGGGGTGCGTGATGGCTGATCAAGTGATTCCCGGTTCGGGTGCCACGTCGGGTGGCCCGAATCGTCGTAGGCGCAAGCCTGAGGCTATCCGTATCGCGGAGCGTGATATTCGCCTCGCTGAGGAAGCGTTAAAGGAAGCGAAAGATTCCGGTTCCGCGACTGCGATTGAGGCTGCTGAGGAGCGGTTGAAGGAGGCGAAGGCTGCTCTTCGACGGATCCGTAAGGCTGATCCTGGCGAGGATCGGCAGCAGGCTCGACGCGACTTCATGGAAGACTATTTCGAGCGTCTTGGGCCTGAGGTTGCGAATCTTGTTCGTACTGATCGTGAGCTTCGTGAACTGTTTGATGAGGCGGTTCGTAAGGGCTGGGATGCTCAGACGTTCAATTCTGAGCTGAAGAAGACGGATTGGTGGAATGACCCGAAGAAGGGTCAGTCGTGGCGTGACGCCTTCGAGATGGAGTTCAATCAGGCTCCTGGGGTGTGGCAGGAGAACCTTAACGATGCGAAGCAGCAGATTCGCGATTTGGCGAATGAGCTGTACAACATCGTGATTCCTGAGGATGTGCTGAACAAGATTGCGCGCCGCTTCTACTATCAGGGTTGGAACACTGATCAGCGTGGTTTGAGGGTGTGGCTTGCTCGACAGTTCCGTAAGCAGCAGCCTGATGGCAGTGATCTTGACCCTGATGCGGAACTTGAAACCGATACGGGCTTGACTCCTGGCGGCGCGGTTCTTGATTTGGAGCGCACTCTGACGGATGCGTTGCGGGCTTACGGGTTGTCTCGCCCTGAGGGTTGGGCTGCTTCTACTGCGGCCCTGATCTTGGATCCGGATTCTGGGTTTGATGAGGACGATGCGTGGAACGAGTTGATCGCTGAGGCCGAGTCGTTGTATCCGGTTTTCGCTGGTCGCTTGTCGAAGGATCGTTCCGTTCGTGATGTTGCTGCTGGCTATCTGAGTCAGATGTCTCGGTATCTGGAGATCGGTGATCCTAATTTGATCGAGTTGGATGACCCGTTGTTGCAGCGTGCGTTCACGAATTTGAATGATAGTAGTGAGCCGACGTTGATGCCGTTGTGGGAGTTTACGAAGCAGGTCCGTCAGAGTGATCGTTGGCAGATGACGGATAACGCTCGTGACAGTTATATGTCTGCTGCGTCTAAGTTTGCTCGCGCTCTCGGATTGGCAGGCTGATCATGGCTAGGAAGAAGCGTCCCGCTGCACCTAAACCTATTGGGCCACCGCAGAATGATCGTGGCCCTAGGCCAGCACCAACCCGTCCCCCTCGTGGCCCTAGTG
>Ga0208160_1001312_pt1 | contig 10608 bp, 30 predicted proteins | sample CB_VirMetaG_FD_184536 | JGI IMG/M metagenome (GOLD analysis project Ga0208160, IMG submission 184536) | Freshwater to marine saline gradient viral communities from Chesapeake Bay - CB_1504_1 Viral MetaG (SPAdes) (version 4) | ecosystem: Environmental > Aquatic > Marine > Coastal | place: USA... | reverse complement strand
AGACATAATAACAAAACTATATCAACCAAAACCACCAACCTCTTAGTAGATAAGCTCTATTAGGAGGTTTTACATTTTACTGTAGTACATTACATTTTACGCAGTCTATTGAGTAATTTGTTATATGTCTATACACAGCCTCTCAAATAAGCCCAGACGTGCTCTCAAATAAGCACCATATAAAGCGTTCTAAGCCAACATAGCTATTAAACCTATATACTGTAAGCCGTACCCCTTCAAAGTTCTTTAGGTAAGATGATTATGCAGAGTCAGGGTTTTAAATGCATAAGATGATTATAGATGACGAGGGTTATCATATACAATAACACCATCCATTCCCCCAAAGTAACTCAATTACCCTATCCCCGTACCCCTCAATCGCATAAATACATTAATCCTTGTATTAGGTCCTACGTTCCAACTACGAGCATAAAGGAAAGGTTTCACTCACTTGTTTGACTTGTTAGCGTTATGCTATACATATAGCTAAACGTTTCTTGTATCGCTTCGTTTGGCTTGAGATAGAACGAGCATATAAGGCCTTGACATTGTATTATATATTTATGTAATGGATATGCTAAGTTTATTAGTAATGTACACTAATATCTATCAGGATATTTTAATAATATATTACCTTTTGTCTTATTGTATTTATAAACTGTAGTTTCTTTTAGCTTTGGCTTAGGTGTAATAATCTCTTTATCTTCTTTAATTTTAAATATGCAAGATTGTTTTACATAACATTCTTTAGTAAAAAACTTATTATCTACAGGGCTTTTTTTATTGTATCCTATAGGATAAATAGTGTTTAATTCCTTAATCCAATATAACTCCCTCTCTAGTGTTTTATCTTCATCACAATACTCTAATATGTCTATGGTTATGTTTTTAATATCTGTTATATACCTTAAAACTCCCTTAGCCTTACTGACTGTTATATACTTTTTTAATCTACTTGTTAAGTCTTTAGAACTTCCCACGTACTTTTTATTATTGCTTAAATCAGTTATACAATAAACACCTTTTAATTTTATTACTTCTTTTTTAGGTGTATACCTAAGTAAACCGCCTGTTTTGGTTTTGAAGTATAAAAAACCGTTTCTTTCTATTATCTCTTTATCCATGTACAAATATACTAATAATCTTAGTAAGTTTTGGAACTCCCCGTAAATATGTTAAAACTTTGGTTAAAACTTTTCTCTCCAGCGTGTGGCAATGTGTATTCACATACCTTTAAACCGTGTTTATGATCTTTGCTAATATTGTTAGTTTATACACTATGCCTTTAAATGATCCTTTTAGGGGGTTTATGTTATTGCAATGTATGCGCTTTTAAAGCCTTGTAACGAATTATCTTTATCAATCATGTAGTTATATGACCGTTTACCTGTTCGTTTAACCTATGCATTTCATGGCTTCAAATAGCTTTAAACTATGTTTATTTATTGATTCTAATATATTGAGTAATAAGGTTAACGCTTCGCAACCTGAAAACCTTTATAAACTTGTTAATAGACTTTCTCTTTATCCTTATATACTTACTATCTTCTTTGTCTTTATGTCTTATAGTAATTAGTATTTAATGTCTATTAGGAGAGCTAATAATATATACACTATATTATAATAGCATATCTTATTTATAATCTGTCTAAATTGCATATTTATTTTGCAGTTTAAAACCTTATTCGTACTATTGCATATCGAATAACAATTTAAACTTTAAAATCATGTCAAACGAAACTTTAGAATTTACTCTTTTAATCTTTGCATTTACCTTTACTTGTATTGCTTTAGCTTTTACATTTGATAAGATGAGCAAATATATATTAAAAAGATACGAAGAAATAAACAAATAAATTTTGCAAATCAAATTATTAATCTTACTATTACATATTATTTAACAACAAACTAAAAAATAACATTATGAAAACTTTAACAGAAACAACAAGCGCAAAGATTGAAAACTTTTTTAACAGTTTAAAATTAGAAATTTGTTTAAATGATTATATCAATATTAATGATATTGACTTTGAAAATGCTTTTGATAGTATTAACGAAATATTAGATAATAATAGCGGTTTTGACATTGAGATTATCTACTATACAAATGCAATTGAATACTTACAAAAAAATGATCCTTCATTAAATGAATCTTTGGAAATTGCAATTGATTTCGGTTATTCTTTAGAGAAAATTAGCAGCGAAGTTTTAGCCTCTTTATTAGCTTCAAAAAATGCAGTAGAAAACTTTTACAATTTAGAATCTGAAATTAATACTTTCTTTTTAGAATTAAGCGAAGAGCTAACAACATTAGAAAACTAACAAAAACATATCCTTTGCATTTTAGATGTAGCTTCAAAGCGACAAAGGATCTAAACAATTTAAACTTTAATAAATAACATTATGAAAACAAAAACTTTTTTAATCATTCAAACAAATAAAAGCACTGGCGAAAAAATACTTTTTGGCGAAATAAAAGCTAAAGAGGGTGATGCAATGAGCATGAAACATATGTTTCCAAACGGACCGCATACATATCAAATTTTTGATAAAAAATATTGCATAAATAATGATATAAATCCTTTTGATAATTAAATTATGAAAACATTAACAAAGTATACAGTTATTAAAAGGACATTGTTAACCTTACAAAATTGTTACCCATGTCAAAAAATAGATAAACAAACTATTATAAACTGTTTAAATAATACTAACTTTCAAGATAAATATATTAAATACTAAAATTATGAAAACATTAAACGGATATACAAAAAATAACTATACAGTTAACCTTATTAAATTAGATAAAGCTATTTTAGGTGGGTTTTATTGTGTTGAATTAAGCCACGACGATGAAATAATAAAAGAAATAGACGGCTTATGTTTAGATGCAGCAAACGAAGTATTTTTAAAAACAGTTAACCAACTTAATAATTAATAACACTATGAAAAATCTATTAAAACTATCATCTTTTTTAATCCTTTCAGGGTTAACAATACAATTAATTCAAATAATAACTAACATTTTAAACTAAAAATATTATGAAAAACTTTAAAACATTTTTACAATACTTAAATGATCATTCAATTGAATTTACATTTAGACAAGTAACAAAAGAAATAGTTATCAAAAGACATTTAATCAATTTTGAATTGAACAAAAGTGCAACAAATAACGGTTTAAGTTTATTTGAATTAGATAACATTATTATATTTTATTAATACCTAAACTAAAAATATCATGCAAAATATATATGGAGTAATTTACAACGGGATTCATACAGACGTATCAAATACCGTAAAAGGAGCTAAAAATTATGCTACAAGAAACGGTTTTAATATTATATCAATTCGCTATAATTGTGGTTATAATGTAGAGGAAATAGCTAATAAAGTAAACGGTAAATGGATCAATAAAATTTAAAGACATGGACAAAATTAATGAATATACATTATATGAGGGACAAATGATAACTTATATTAACGATGTCGAATTTAAGACTATAGAAAATGTAAGAAATGATTTTGAAGCTGAAATACTTATTCAAGTTTTAAATAAAGAAATAGATATAGCATTTTGCACTAAAAACAATATTAAATAATTAGAAATTATGATCACTAAATTAATATCTGGAAATTCTGGCAGTCAAATATTTGATTTGAAAAATGAATCTTATATATTAAATAAAGAAATACAAAATGTATTAATTAATAATGAATATAAAATAAATTTGCCAAAAGAAACTATCATATATAATCTTAAAGGTGGGGTTTTCGCAAAGCATAAAGACTTATTAAATTTTGATTATATATCAAATTGTAAAATGTACCATTCAAATTTTGGTATACGAATAAATAAAACAAAAGAAACAATAGAATTAATAGAAAAAAATAGTACTATTGCATATTAAATAACTAAAAAAGATATGGAAATTACGAGAGAGAATCTATATGATAGATTATCATTTGAAAACATGGCAATATTAGACGATTTAAGCGAAGATATGCCAATATCTATACAATCTATCATCGAAGAATTAAAATCGAATACAACAGTCTTAGAATTGAAATTCAGACATATAATAGAAATACAGAATTTTTTACAACCTAAAAGCATAACAGCAAACGATATTTATTTTTTATTTGCAGATTAATAAACTAAAAAGACATGGAACAACAAGAAACAACAGAAACAATAGATTTATTTGAAGATATCGAAAGTTTACCTGAAGATGTTTATAAAACTATTTTGTATTATTCAAATTATGATGAAACATATTATAAAGCAGAAGAATTATTAGAAAAGTTAGAAAAGTTAAACTATACTTTTGACTACGATTTAGATGCAATTCCTTACAACCTAAGACAAATTAAAACAGACAAAATAAATCAATATAACTATGTTATTATTAAAGAAAGTTATCCAGAATTAGAAAGAGAAAGTGCATTAGACTTTAATAACTACAAGAAAAGTAAAAAATATGCTCTTATATGCAAAGGAATACACAAAGATGGCAGCGAAAGTATTTATTTTATTAAGTATTCAAACGATTTGCAGGAATTACAGGAACAGGCAAGTAAATATATTAGCTGGTATAATTACCCGTTAAACCTAACTAAAAATATTCAGGGTTTTATTTCAGAATTAAATTAACAAATTATAAAAACTAAAAAACATTATGGAAAATTTAACGATCAAATTCAGCGGTTACGGACATTATCAAATGTTTACGAATTATTACGGTAAAAAAATAAGCTTTACGACAAGTGATATGCCTTTAATAGATGATATTAAAGATGGTAAAAAATCTGCTATTAAATTAGCTAAAAGAATCATTATTAATAATTACAAAAACAGTCTTTAATATGCTCGGAATAATAACAATGATTTTATTTTTAATTTTCACTATAATAGTAAAGAAATACTAAACACAAATAAAAAGACAAAATGAAAAATACTAAACAAGAAGTAATATTAGACATGAGCAAAGAATCTTTGCGGACCATAGGTAAATTGTTCAAAGACTTTACAAATATACAGGGAGAAATTTTAACAAACGGTTATTTAGATTATATGAATTCCCCATCTAATAAAGATAAAAAAGACATACTTAATTTTCCAAATTATTGTTTTGGTATATTCTGTATTAGATTGGAGGAATGTTCAAATGGATGAGGAAAAATATAACGATTTATTAATCTATGCTCATCGTATAGGTAATTTTAAAGCTCTGGTTGCATCGGAGAGCAAAAGACCATTAGCTATAAGGACATTAAAATACATAGCTGATATCGACTTAAAAGAAGCGACAGAGTTTGTAGCTCAGTTTTACGATAACATGGATGTTAAATTCGGATCAGGTAATAAAGTAGATAACCAATTTAAAAAGTTTTAATTATATGGCAGCTCGAAGTTTAGATAAGGAAAGTTTACCTTGCTCATTATGTGAAAAAATACTATCATCTTCTGAATTTAGTAAAAAGTTAAACCGTTATGCTAATTACTGTAAGCCTTGCACTAAAGAATATAATTCTAAATATAGAGCAGCTAATGGTGAAAGGTTAAAAGTTTTGAAAAGTGAATGGCATTCTAAATATAGATCAGAAAACAAAGAAGCTCTTTTAATAAAAGAAAAAGCATATAGAGAGAAAAACAAAGAATCTATTAAATTAATTCATAAAAAACATATTGAGAATACCAAAGGAACGCCAAGTCATGAAAAGAGAAAAGAGGGACATAAAAAATGGAGATTAAATAATTTAGAATATGCCACAAACTACGAAAAGAAAATAATAAATGAAATGACAGATTCTTATATTAAAACATCATTAAGATATAGGTTTAGCAAAGAGGTCATAGAAAGTTATCCAGAATTAATTAAAATAAATAGAGAAATAATTAAAATTAAAAGATTATGCAGAACATCAAAGATTTAAGAGAAAGTTTAGTAGATAACTACGAAAAACTAAAGAACAATGAAATGGATTTAAAAATGGCTAAAGAATTAGCTAACACAGCAGGTAAGGTTTTAAATTCACTTAAGGTAGAATTAGAATACCAAACATTAACAGGTAACAAAAATAGAATTGAATTTTTAGAATCATAAAAAGATTAAACATGAAAATATTAAACAACATCATAGGAATGCTTTTAGCTTTTACAGTCTTTAGTTTATTCTTTCTTAAACAAGAATACAGAACACCAGAACTATCATTATTCATCTTTACATTAATCATCGGTTTATTAGTTAACAATTTTTTAATCTCAATAAAATATGCAAACAGATAGCAGTAAAATAAACCAGTTAGAAAACGAATACAATGTGCAACTAAACTTTGCTGAGGATGGATGCGTAGTTTTCTTTTGTAATACAATGGAAGCGGACCTAATCCTATACACAGAAGACGTAGATAAAAAATATATCATAAATAATTTTGATATGATTGTAGATATTTATAAGTTTACGGAGAATTTAAACTTAGTACATTATTAATTATTATGAGCAAACAACTAAACATTCAAAGTACGGTACAACCTACAAATAGGTTAAGCTACAACGATTATCAACTATACCTAAGAAAACAATTAGGAATTAAAGTAAATGTTAAACTATATAAAACAGGGAAATTATGAAAGCAGAAACAAAAGTATTTGACATCCGCTATGGATGGGGTGTGAGTTATGAAAGTATGATTAATAAACTTCACTATCCTATAGGTGTTAATTTTAAAGAGTTTCAGGTTAGTTACAAATCTGATGGTGAGGAATATGATGATGGTATTAAATGGCTTTCCCTAACAGAGTACAATCTAACAACAGGAGGATTCACAGCAATAGATTCTGAGCCTCCTTTAGAAGTTGGTGATTTGGTTTACGGTTGGGATAATAAAAATACTGGTGATATGGTTTATGGCAGAATCACAAGCATAGATGAAACAAGAGATTATCCATTTAAAATTAATGATAACACATGGCGATGCGTATCTAAAGAAATCCCTCAATGGTTTATTGACGCTAATAAATAAGATTATGAGTAACCAAGGAAGAAGACCACAACAGGAAGACGATAGCAGATTTTTAATGGCTTATTGTCTATTAGGAACTATCATTATATTAGCGTTATACACAGTAATTTGTACAATTAAATAGAAAGCATGGAATTATCACCAAAACAAAGAGCATTATCATTTAGCTATGTTCTATCACAGCTATTAGAAGACAACTTAGAAGTAGTTGTTATAGAGAAGAACGAATCTAAAGAGGAAGACTTAGGTCAGCTAAGAGATAAGTTAATAAAGCTAAGATCAGCCAACAGGAATGCGTTTAAAATATTAGAACGTAACATAGGAGGAGATGGTCTTAAAGAACTTAAAAATGATATAGAATTAACCTTAGAAACATTATGGACTTAATACCAAAAGAAAAAGCAAAAGAGTTAGTCGATAAAATGTGGATTTACGCATTGCCAAATGCAAATGGTAGTTGGCAAAATGCTAAACAATGTGCAATAATATTAGTAGATGAGTTAATTGAAACAGTTAGTATGTGCATTCCATACCTTCATGAATCAACTTATTATGAATACTGGGTAAATGTTAAAGAGGAAATAATTAAATTATGATAATAGACTAAACAAGATTATGGAAATAGAATTAATAAAAACAAAGGATAGAGTACAGAGGATACTTTCCTTAGTAGATTACTCAAGAGATGATGATAATATTCTTATACATTATATATGGAATGAGGACCTTATTAATAAAGGATTAGATGCTAAGTATATAACTGCTTATAGATTCTTTGAGATGTTCTCAGATGGTGAGCTAACCTCTCCAGAAAGCATTAGAAGAGTTAGACAGAAGCTACAGGAACAAAACGAAGACTTAAGAGGGTATAAGTATAAGAAAAAAATAGAGAATCAAGAAAGGATTAAACAACAACTTAAAGAAATAGAATCATTATGAGTTTAACGGAAGAACAGTTCTTAGAATTAGAATTAAAGATGGGGATTAGCCCATTCAATCAAGGCTTTATTAGGTTGTGTACTGCTACAGTTCATGCTATACAAAATGAGATAGAGTTTGGTACTGTATTAGATTATGGTGCTGGTGTAGGAGCTTATAGTAAGGCTTACAGACAAAATGGTTACCTTACATTCTCCTACGAGATATTTAAACCTCATAGAGATTATATGATTGAGAACATACCTAATTCAATTTTATTACATGAGCCTATTACAACAGACTTAATGAACTTTATTGAGGTAGCTGAGCATATGACAGATGAGGAGATTGTTACTTTGTTTAAAAAGATACAACCTGAGCACATACTATTCTCTTCTACTCCTAACTATAATGTAGAAGGAACTGCTAAGTATGATTACATGGATAGAGATTCAGAATGGGGTCACATCAATATTAAATCACATGAAGGATGGAATGAGATGTTTGATAGCTTAGGTTATGACTTTGTTAAGCCGATGAGCTTACCTACTACTTGGTCTAAACTATATAAGAGAAGGTAGTAAATAAAACTATCATACTCCTATTCTACGGTAGAATCCTATGTTTAATTTCGTAGGATTTTTTTTTTGTATTTATGGAATGTCTAATCGGTTGAAACTTAATCCTAATTCTTTAGCTTCTATTGGTTTGAGCTCCACAAAAATATGATGTTCCCTGCATAATGCTTTAAAGTATTTAGGATTTGTTAATAACTCACCGATTTTACCTTTCCCATGGTGAAGCTCAACTTCTCTGCAATCGCAAGTATAGAATTCACATACTGGATGATTCCTTAAATACAAATCTCTTGCGACTCTATACTCTGCTAATTTTACTAACCTTTTATCTGATACACTTTTAATGCGTTTTAAGACACTCTTAGGTTTGGAAGGTAGATTGGATTGATTTGTATTATCTTTAGCTCTTATAGCATTATAACAGATTTTACAAGTCTTCGGATTGGATTTCCATAAATAAGTTTCTTTATTACAGATACTACAAGTTTTAAGCTTCATTTATAATTTTATTTACTTTATTTTCTAAATCTGAATAATCACTTGACTTAAATCTTATTAATTTTATATTGTTATCAATGCAATACTTATTTTTTAAAGAATCTCTATATACTTGTTTATTAAAATCATTACCGCTTTGATCATTTAATAATGAATGATGCTGTCTTCCATCAAACTCTATTAACATATTATATTTTGGTATATAAAAATCGAATCTAAGCCTATTTCTTGTTAATGGATTAATGCAATCAGAAAATTCATACTCTCTTATAAAATCAACATTGATAGAAGATAATATAATTTCCAATTTCTTTTCTCCAATAGATTGGTATTTAGTTTTGTTATTACCTACTTTTAATTCTGACTTAGCTAAATATTTATTAACCATGTCATTTTTATTTTCCATTTTCTCGAAAGAATTGAAACTATTAACCTTCTTTCTACTATTTTTATGTTTCTTTTTCATTATCGTTTGTCCATAAACCAGTTATTACCCCGCAGATATACAATATGCAGAGTTGATGTAGCTACTAGAACTACTATAGTAATAATGCGTATCCCCGACCTACCATTAGCAGGTGTAGCCCCAGACACTATGACTACGTTTTATACCATCCAAGCTCATCAATCTGCGGTCAAAAGTTACGTTCTGGGAATGTAGAGCTTTCACTAATTTTTTACGATTGGCTTGTTTATACTATATTTATACTCATATTTTTGGTTACCTTCCGGTCTATACCATTATCTGTATTAGAGTTCTGAACAGATGAACGTTCGGAGTGGGATTACATTTTCATAAATACAAAAAAACCTCACCTAGTTAGCTCCCTGACAAGTCTTAAGTATATCGCATACTTAATTTAGCTAATTGGTGAGGTTTTCTTATTTATATATTTTAGAATACCTAAGTCATTAAAATTATCCTTGTCAGGGGATTAACTTAAGACAAATATACACAAAATATTCTATCTATTTTCCATGTAGTTAAATACCTCAGCAAACATCAACAGTAAACCTGCTACTTGCAAGTTACCGTTAATTAATGCCATACCTGCTAATACTCTTATAGCATACTTAATTATACTATCATTGTTTCTATTGTTATTGTTCCAGTTATATACGCTCATGATTCTTTCTTATTAAATGTTTCATTGTAGTATTGTTCACCTTTAGTTATATCCTCATGTATGCCAAATCCTGATTCGTTAATAAATTCATCTTGATTAGCTGCATTGATTATATTCTCTCTTTCCTCTATTTTAGCTTTTTCACATAGCACATATATTTCATGAGGTATATTATAGTATTTCTCAAGCACTACTATTTTCATTTCTAATTTTTCTACTGCTGTTTTCATAATCTTATTTACTAAATGTTTCGTTAAAGTAATGCTCTCCGTTACGCCATCTATCTTGTAATACAAAGGCATTACCTGTATTTACTATTTGTTCTTTCTCTTCAGATATTAACTCATTACGGTGAGCTTGATAATACATATAGAAGTCCCTATGATTCTTACAATCTAAAAACTTTTTGTTTAGCTTTTCTATTACTGTACTCATAATTTTATTTATTAAAAAAATCCGTG
>Ga0208160_1001309_pt1 | contig 10612 bp, 6 predicted proteins | sample CB_VirMetaG_FD_184536 | JGI IMG/M metagenome (GOLD analysis project Ga0208160, IMG submission 184536) | Freshwater to marine saline gradient viral communities from Chesapeake Bay - CB_1504_1 Viral MetaG (SPAdes) (version 4) | ecosystem: Environmental > Aquatic > Marine > Coastal | place: USA... | reverse complement strand
CGGATTGCTCAGACACAAAAGATTTATGGTTGGCTAACTTAAATTGTTCGGCTTATTTTTTGAAAAAAGATAACTCGAACAATTGTTCAAAACATGTATAATCTGGGTAGCAGGAGATTGATGTATGCCGCTCACTAAACTTCAGTTCCGCCCCGGTATTAACCGTGAAACCACTTCATATACCAATGAAGGCGGCTGGTTTGACATGGATAAAGTGCGCTTTCGTTTTGGCTTTCCAGAAAAAATCGGTGGGTGGGAGAAGACCTCTTCCACCTACTTCTTAGGGACATGCCGTGCTTTGCACCCATGGGTCGCGCTCCAAGGGGAGCGATACTTGGGCGTTGGTACGCATTGGAAATACTACATCAACGAGGGCGGCGGATATAACGACATTACGCCTCTTCGTGCAACGACCTCTGCGGGGGACGTTACGTTTGCTGCGGCGGCCAACAGCTTGGCTGCGGCGTGCAACATCGGAGATACGACAGTCCAATTAACCAGTTCAACGGGGTTCCCGCAAACTGGGGTAATCAAGATTGGAACTGAGATAATTCGTTACGCCAACGTGTCCGGCAATAACCTTGATGGTTTGACCCGTGGATATAATGGCACAACAGAAGCGAATCACAGCATCGCTGCGGCTGTGACATGTGCAACGTTGATTGTGAGCGATACGGATCACGGCTGTGAGGACAATGACTTTGTCACGTTTTCAGGTGCCGTGACACTTGGGGATCAAATCACAGCGGACATATTGAACCAAGAGTATCAGATCAGCCACGTTCAAGATGTTGACACTTATTACATTGAAGCCCGTGAAGTGGCCTCGATGAACGCAATTACTACGGCCGATGGATATGCGCCAACATATGTGTTTGCAACGACGAGCGACAGCGGATCCGGTGGCGCAAGTATCGTTGGGGCATATCAAATTAACACCGGTTTGGATACGACAGTTGTTGGGACTGGTTGGGGCGCAGGAACCTGGAGCCGTGGAGCGTGGGGCAGTGCGGCATCTCTTGCCGCCTCCGGACAAACGCTTCGGATCTGGAGCCATGACAACTTTGGCGAAGACTTGTTGCTCAACGTCCGTGACGAGGGGATTTACTACTGGGACAAGACCAGCGGCACATCATCCCGAGCCGTGGAGTTAAGCAGTCTGGCCGGTGCGACAGCGACGCCTACGACGGCGAAACAGGTCTTGGTGTCTGATCGTGACCGTCACGTTATCGCATTTGGGTGTGACAGTGAGTTGGATCCTGGGGTTCAAGACCCGTTGTTGATCCGGTTCTCGGACCAGGAATCGTTGACAGAGTGGAATGCAACTCCGACCAACACTGCGGGGGACTTGCGTCTTGGTTCTGGGTCACAGATCGTTACGGCAGTAGAGACGCGCCAACAGGTCTTGGTGTTTACAGATGTTTCGCTGCATGCAATGCAGTACCTTGGCCAACCGTTTACATTCGGGATCAACACGGTCTCTGAAAACATCACGATTGCAGGGCCTCTTGCTGCGATTGCGGTTGAGGACAACGTTTTCTGGATGGGTGCCGAAGAGTTTTATGCTTACGGCGGCGCGGTCCAGCGTATACCTTGCACGGTTCGTGACTATGTGTTTACGGATATTAACACTGACCAGTTGGAAAAAGTGACAGCGTCCACCAACACGGCGTTTTCTGAGGTGTGGTGGTTCTATCCGTCAGCTTCGAGCCAAGAGAACGACCGTTACGTTGTCTACAACTACCAGCAGCAGATCTGGTATTACGGCACGATGAGCCGCACCTGTTGGCTTGACCGCGGCGTTGACCAGTATCCGGTGGCCGCGAGCACAGACCATCGTCTCTATTACCAAGAGATTGGTTTGGACGACGGCAGCACAAACCCAGCCACTGCGATTAATGCATACATTGAGAGCAGTCAGATGGATCTGGGTGAGGGGGATTACTTCACGTTCTTGCGTAGGATTATTCCTGATATGACGTTCCGCGACAGTACAAACGGTACGCCCACGGCTACGATGACGCTCAAGGTACGCAACTTCCCTGGTGCGGCGTACTCCAACAGCAACGCTGCGGTTGTTGAGAAGACGGCGTCGATCCCTGTTGAGCAGTTCACGGACCAGGTGCATGTGCGTTTGCGGGGCCGGTCGTTTGCTTTCAGGATTGACAGCACGGATACGGGTATCGCGTGGCGTCTTGGGTCTCCGAGGGTAGAAGTACAACCTGACGGGATGCGCTGATGTCCCGTAATCTTGTCCTTCCCTTCTTTCCGGTCGCACCACAAGAGTACGACCAGCGGTACACAGATGAAGTTGTGCGCTCGTTCGCCACTTATCTGCAGCAAATGCAGAACCCAGGGGAAGGGCGCAACACGTTTATAGTTTTAACCAACCTACAAACAGACGACAGTGGACTTGAAACTGGAGCATTGTTTCAGCAGGGCGGTTTTGTTAAGATAGCGTTAATCAATACGCCTCATGTTCGTGGTTCGTCTGCCACGGGGAGTGTAGGCACAGTGACGGTGACAACATGACAGTAATTACAATGCCTGACGGCTCACGCTGGAAACCTTCTTCAAGTTCTGATACAGTGCATTGTGTAAACTGTGAGAACGCAGTTGATACGCCAGAAGAAATCGCAAGCTACCCACACGGCAACTGCCCTGACTGCGGAGAGGCTTGGACCGGCGCAGAGAAACGTAGCACAACGATTACTGTGACTGCGCCAGAAGCTATTAAGGGTGATGCATAATGGGACTAGGCTCTATTCTTGGCGGATTGGCTGGATTGTTAATTCCAGGCGGCGGCGCACTTGCCGCCGGAATTGGTTCTGGGATCGGCTCTCTTATCATTGACAAAGAAGACCCAAAGGATGCGATCAAAAACGCCTTGATTGCAGGTGTTGGAGCCAAGTTTCTGGGCCCAACAATTCAGGGTTCACAGTTCGGTCGGGCCGTTACGTCTGGTCTTGGAGGCATGGGCCTTGGGACACAGGCTGGGGTGGCGGCGTTACAAAGCAGTGCAGCGCCTGACGCAATCGCCGCGGCGACGGCTCCTGTTGTTGAGCAAACGCTTAATGCAAACCTTGCTGCCGAAGGCGCGAAGAACGCAGCAGGCAAAGGCATTCTGAGCAAGGTCATGGAGGGCAACCCCATGATGTTATATGCTGGGCTCACGGCTCTTGGTGCGGTGGAAAACTTGGCCAAGCCAGAGGGCAACTTTGGGGTAGACCAATACTTTAATAAACACACGGGCGAATCGTACTCTACTCCTGAAGAGCGGGATGAAGCGGAGCGCCGGTGGCGTGAGTTGCAGAACCGACGGTACGGGAAAACGTACGACTACGCCTACGGTGGATATGTCGAGGGCCCAGGGACCGGCCGCAGCGATTCAATTCCTGCCCAGATTTATCAGGGCGGTCAACCTGTCAAAGAAGCGCGGCTCTCGGACGGTGAATTTGTAATGACAGAGCGTGCTGTGCGTGGTGCTGGCAACGGTGATAGAAACAAAGGGGCGGCAAAGATGTACGCCATGATGAGAGATTTTGAGCGAGGGTCAGCATAATGGCGGATACAGTAACCAGCGTAGCGGTCCAACGGCCACCCGAGGAAGCCCTTCCGTTTTTGTACGGAAGTGAGAACGTACAAGGGATTCTCCCTGGTGCAGAGGCGCTATATATCGCGCGGATGCAGCAGGCAGGGCTTATGGATGCCCAAGGCAACTTTACCCCTGCCGCGATGCAGGCTTTGCCCCAGCAGTCTATTGCCGCTCGTACCCCTCTACAGCAACAGGCTACGACTATGGCGCAGGCAGGGTTGGGAACATACCTACCGATGCTGCAGGCTGGTGCGGACACCGTTGGTTCTGGGGTCACTGGCATTGGTACGGCCTTGCAGACTATGCAGGCAGGGTTCCAACCTCTGGCCGACGCACGCAGTCTTGTATCTGGTGCGCTTGAGGGTGCGTTGCCTTACCGCGATTATGCAATCAATCAAATGCAGGGCGCAATTCCAGCCGTTCTAGAGGCCGCTGGCCAAGGCGCAGCAGACACTGAAGCGGCAGCGGGGCGTGGTGAACTGGCGGCCGCTGGCGCTGTCCGTGGTATCACTGATGCGGCGACCATGGGTCAACGCGCTGGGCAGGAAACAGCGCAAAACATTTTGGGTCAAGTTGGCGCAGGCCAAGCAGCCCTGACAGGATCCGCATCTGACATCCAAGACATCGGGGCGTTGTCGCAACGCGCTGGCATGGGTGCCGGCGCAGACGTAATGAACTACGGTCGTACGGCAGAACAGATTGGACTTGGCGCACTGCAAAACTTGCCTGAATACGGGAAGCGTATGGAGCAGCAAGGGCAAACCACTGCTCAGAACATCTTGAAAGCCGGCAGCGCAGCAGACGAATTGGGCCAATACGGCTTGTCAACAGCGCAGGCCGGTATTGCAGGGTTGCGTGGAACGGGTGCCGAGTTCGATCCGAACGCGATCCAGGACTACATGAACCCTTATCAGCAGTCTGTCATTGATGCCGCCCTAGCAGACGTTGCACGGGCAGGCCAACAACAGCAAAATGCTTTGGGTGCACAGGCCGTAGGCGCAGGTGCGTTTGGTGGTTCTCGTCAGGGCATTGCGCAGGGCGAGATCTCTCGAAACGTGCTAGAGCAACAGGCCAAAACCGCAGCCGGAATGCGTCAGGCAGGATACGAAAGCGCAGCGCAACGGGCGCAGGCAGCGTACGAAGCGGCGAAGGGTCGTCAGATCCAAGGTTCTGGGCTCATGGGCCAACTGGGTCAGGCGGGTGCCGCGACTGGGTTGCAGGCGTCTCAGCTTGGTATGACGGCAGCAGGCCAAGCGGGTCAGGCAGCAATGGGTGGCACACAGGCAGGTGCGAACATCGCATCTCAAGCCACGCAACTTGGTCTTACCGGTGTCGGTCAGGCGGCGGCAAACCGCGCACAAAGCGGACAACTTAACCTCGCTGGCTTGCAACAAGGCATGGCGGCGGCGGGTCAAGCTGGAGCCATGGGCGCACAATCGGCGCAGATGGGAATGGGTGCCGCACAACAGGCTGGCGCAGCGCAGATGCAGGGCGCACAACTTGGTATGCAAGGGTCGCAGGCAGCAGGTCAAACAGGGTTGGCTGGCGCACAACTTGGCATGCAGGGCGCAGGTCAGGCGGCTGGATTGCGTACATCCGGCGCAGGTCAAGCGGCGGGTTTGGGTGCACAAGTCGGAGCCATGGGCCAATCGTACGGTCAGATGGGCTTGGCGGGTGCAGGTCAGATGGGTGCACTTGCAGGGCAATACGGCCAACTTGGTCAAGGGATCGGCGGATTGGCTGGTCAGCTTGGCGGTTTGGGTATGCAGCAGGCGCAGCTTGGCGAAGCATATCAAGGCCTCAACCTCAACGACGTCAACACGCTCATGTCCATCGGCGCACAAGAGCAACAACAACGTCAAGCGGAACTGGGTGCACAGTTTGGTAACGAGATGGCTCAGTACAACCAGCCATACCAAGCACTGGGCTACTACTCAGATGTCTTCCAAGGTATGCCGATTGGTCAGTCCAGCTTTGGCCAACAACAAACACCGGCCCCAAGCACCATTTCACAGCTTGGCGGCCTAGCCACCGGTCTGTACGGTATGTACCGAGCAACGCAGTAAGGATCTGTCATGAACGTAGAAAACCGCAAACTCTTCGCAAACAGAGACGCTCGCCGCAGACTGGCGGAGATGGGCGGTATCATGGCATCGTCGCCGGAACTGTTGGGTGAGGCACAGCTGTATGGCCTTGGTGGGGACGTATCTGTTGAAGAGTACGTCGCCGTTATCCCTGGGATTAACAGCGGCCGGCCAATCCGTTTGAAGATGGAAACACTGTCACGGCTACAAGAGCTTGCGCCGGAACTAATGCAGCAAGCGTTTGTCATGGATCAAGCAACTGCGGAACAACGTGGCGTGGACGTGATGCGCTTGCGCCCAGGTGATGCGTTTGTTGAGCGCCAAGTTATCGAAGCGTCTCCTATGCTGCAGGCTCGTGGTGTACAAACTGCACCGATGCAAGCCCCAGGGATGGACGTGTCCCCTGGGTATATGTCTGCCCCTGACGCCTTTGTTCCAAACACCGGTGTAATCCCCATCGGGGACTTCCCGCTTCAGGAACCTGGTCTTGATGCAGCTTCCTTTACAGTGCAGCCGTCACAAGTTCCAATGAATGCTATGGAAGAATTGTATGCATCTGGGGCAATGGATGATACGTTGTCTTCGGTTCCTCCTGTGGCCCCCGAAGCGGCGCCTACCTCGTTACCAAGCGAAGAGCTTTTAGCACCCGTCACTCCACCCAAAACAGGTGACCGCAGTGGTCTACTATATGTGAACGTTCCAGGTGTGACTTCCTCTCCTGTTTTGATGACAGAAGAGAATTTTAATCTTTTAGAGGAGCAGTATCCGCAAGCTCTTCAGTCAACCGATGTTACTGTTCAGGATGTAGGTTCTCTTCCTGACAATTTACCATTTAACGTTGAAGATCTTCAAATAGTCGACACACTTCCGCTTCGCCCACTTGAAGTCAAGCAAGCAAGTGACGCTAGCGCAGAGGCTGAGATAGCTCAACGTTCTCTAGAGCGTGTGCAAGAAGAGGGAACTGTTCCAGGGACCGACATTCCTACGAGCTCTGCCGCTAAAACTAAAATCGAACAACAGCAAGCGGCGGTTGACGCAGCATCAGCCGCAAGCGCTGCGGCACGAAAAGCGGAAGTATTAGGGGCGACACCTCAAGAAATAGCTGATGCGGAACGCAAACAAATGGAAGGCATAGCTCCAGCTGAACTTCCAGAAGAAGCGATCCAGCTGGCTAAAGACTCGCCCGACCTGACGACACAGATCGAAAAGGTCGTAAAGAACCCAGATAAAACCCCTGCAGAAAAAAACAAAGATGCAGCAAAGGCGGTATTAGGCGCAGCCGGCCTTGTTGACCCAGCGAAACCCCTGTCTTCCAAAGAGGCTGTTTCTGCGTACGAAAAGATGTTCAAAGAAATGTTGGGCGAAGATGACGAGGATAAAGCAAAAGAGATGTGGCACAACATGGCCATGATCGGCTTTGCGATTGCCTCTGGCGAAAGCCCCCGCGCTTTGCAAAACATCGCCAACGGCCTGCTTGCCGGCACGAAGATGATGAAAGAGGATCGAGCAGCCGAGCGGAAACGGGAAGACACGATTACGATGCTGGCCATCGAAGCGGCTCAAGAAGACAAACGCGCAGCGGAGAAATTCCAACGAGACCTGGAGTTGGTTAAGGCACGAGACTCAGGCACAAGCATCTATGAAAAGATGCCGACGCTCACGGAAGCCATTGATGACGCCGCAAAAGCCGAAATGACAGCAGCAGCGGCTATTGGTAAATCAATTTCTTATGCCGATGCCGTTACTAAAGTTTCACCTATTGTTAAACGGCTTTACGGCAAGGGTGGAACCGATGAAGAACAAGGCACAAATTCAAATCGTGACGCGATTGGCAACTCATTAGGCCTGTAAGGAGCACCTAGATGCCCACATTTGAAGAACTTCGCGAACGGGCCATCGATCTCAAACTGTCCGGAGACGAAGAAGGAGCACAGAAACTGGCGGATCACGCCCGTGCTGTTCGTGACTATGATGCTCTGAAAGAACAAGCCATCGATCTCAAACTGTCCGGAGATGACGAAGGTGCTGAACGCATTGCTAAACAGGCAAAAGACACACTAGCTCCGTTTCAGGAATCGCGGTTCACGGACATCGGCCGCGGTCTTGTTGCCGCTCCAATTACAATCGCACAGGGCATTTCCGAGATGGCTGCTGTTGGCACAGATCTGGCGTTTGGCACAGAGTATTCTCGCTCGGTAAGTGATGCGTTTGAAGGGTTTAAGAAAGAATATGATCTCGACCCACGCACCTCGGCAGGCAACATCACAGAAGAGATGCTTGCGTTTGGCCTTGGGTTTATCCCAATCGCAGGCTGGCTTGGGCGTGCCAGCACAGTAGCCAAAGGTGGCAAGATTGTTGCCGCCCCTGCTAAGAGTAAATTCTTCAAGTCAGCGGAGAAGTTCGGCGGCACAGATCTGGGAAAGGCTTTGGTTGGATCTCGTGCCCGTATGATCGGCACGACGGCTCTTGCAACTATGGGCTATGAAACATTGGTTACACCAGACGGCCGTCCCACCATGTCGGACTCATTTGACTTTATGCCCGACGCACTCAAGACAACAGACACATCACAGATGTCGGGTGCAGAGTTAGCCTACAACCGTTTGTCCAACAAGTTCAAACGTGGTGTTGAGGGTGGGTTGGCGAGTTTGACATTTGACGTTGGTCTGCCTGTGGCAGGGGCCACGATCCGTGGTATTGGCACCGTCCCTGGTGTGTCAGAGGTTTCGTCTGGGTTGGCCCGTGGTGCGCAGAAAGCGTTTAGCGTTGGTACAGAGTTGTTGTCCCGCGCACCTGGGGTCAAGCCTACCGCAACAAAACTGAAAGAGTGGTTCAGCCCGACGGCCCTGGCCGATGCTACCGTCATGGAAGAGGCGTTTGATGTTAAAGCGGTGCGGGACACAGCTGAACGCGAGGCGTTCCAGTACTACAAAGATTTCGAGAAGAACATTGGCGAGTTTATGAACATCGTCAAAGTCCCGAAGATGCGGAAGAAAACCCGTCAGACTATCAAGAACAAGCTGTATGACTTCTTGACCACCGGCAACGAAGCTGCGCTTGATGGGTTTAACGAAACTGCGAAGACGTCGGCGCGGCGCATGCTGCGGTTGGATCAAGAGTTCCAAGACAAAATGATCTTTGAGTTGGAGCAACAGGTTGGCGATGCCACTGGCGGCCCGTTGCGTGATGCGCTGACCACGATCAAACAGAACCGTGAACAAGTTGGTGCGTACCTTCGTCGTCGGTTCGATATGTATGACGATGCCTCTAAGTATTATTCAGAGTTGGATTTCAACTCCCCTCAATTCACAGCTGCGGCTCAAGAAATGCGTGAGTTTGTGCGGAACGTTTTTGACGTTGCCCCTCGGCAGGTTGATGCCGAGCGTCCGCGTGAGTTTGTGCAGTACAAAAAGCAGTTTGAAGAACAGTTTGATGAGTTGTTTGGATCCGGCAGATTCCGTCAAGGCGTAACCGAAGAGGACCTTAATGAGTTTGCTCGTCGTAAGCTGTTGAAATACATAGGTTTAGATCTATCGGAGGGCCGGTTGTCTCCGGAGGCGGCGCTTCGCGAAAAACGCGCGGCTCTGAAACAAAACAACGAAGTGATCATGCCTGGTCGCGTGGTCAGCCTAGTCGACAACATGTTGATTGAACGTGTACCAGAGCTTAACAAGCTGCCGGCGACGCGTGAATTGATGGGCGAAATAGTGGACCCGCAGAAAGCGTTTATTAACACAATTTCTGACATGGCACAAACCACTGCCGGCCTTACCTTCTATCGGCGCATGGCTGACGAATTTGCTGTCCCTGCCTCACAGGGATACAAAGATTTGCTACAGGGCAAGCGCCCTGCAATTATCCGTGGGCCAGAGATGGAGGAGAACTTTATTGAGAACTCTGGTCTAGTGGGTCGCACTGGTGCCGAAGCTGAGCTGTCGGCGGCGGATCTGTTTAGTAACAGCGGTTACACCAAGTTAGAGGCTGGCGAAGGCGAATCGTTCTTTGGGCCCTATGCCAACCTGACCGGAATGTACGTCACACCAGAGGTCAAGCAGGCTCTGACAACTCCCGCCCGTATGGGCATGGATGAGCTCGGCCAGGCGATTGCCGCCGGTGCATTGCTCAAGGGTCAGGCGCAACGTATGACCATCGTTCCTAACCTTCTATCCCAAGTTCGCAACATCACCGGTAACGGTATCGCTCTGGCACAGAACGGCAACCTCAAGCGGGACAGTGACTTCGTCGATACGTTCCGCCTAATCGCTGCAAACATCGAGAGCATGGATGATGCTGGTTTACGCAAGTACGCCCGTGAGTTAGGTGCTCTGGGGGTCATGGACACTAGCCTTGTGACCTCTGCGCTGCGCGATTTCAAAGAGATGGCAGCTGACTTTAAGTTTACAGGTAAATTACAGAAGCTGGCAGATGACGCGACATACACCATGGTTCCGTTCATGCAGCAGCTAGAACGCCTGTACTCTGATTCTGACTCCTATTTCAAGCTGATGTCTGTGTTTGCAGAGCAAAGCAAGATTACAAATGCGCTGGGCAAAGCTAATCTGGATATCAACGCATTGCCCGAGGGTGCGTTGGCAGCCATACAAAAATCATTCATCGACCAAGGGATCGCGAAGCGTGGCGCATCGATATCTCTTGACCAGTCTCCGGCGAACTTTCTTCTGACTATGGCGGGAGACACTGTTAAGGACACAATGCCAGTCTACAACCGCGTTGGTAAAGCTATCCGCCGCCTGGATGCGATCCCTGTGTTTGGTAACTTTACATCGTTTGCGTCTGAGAACATCCGTAACTCTGCAAACACTTTGTCCCGTGGCATTAATGAGTTGGCATTCAAGGCTGATGACGCATTGCGTGCAGCCATTGGCGACGACGCAGCCCAGATACTGGAGCGTCAGATCCGTGGGATCGGGGC
>Ga0208160_1001305_pt1 | contig 10622 bp, 11 predicted proteins | sample CB_VirMetaG_FD_184536 | JGI IMG/M metagenome (GOLD analysis project Ga0208160, IMG submission 184536) | Freshwater to marine saline gradient viral communities from Chesapeake Bay - CB_1504_1 Viral MetaG (SPAdes) (version 4) | ecosystem: Environmental > Aquatic > Marine > Coastal | place: USA... | reverse complement strand
GGAGGTAGCTATCTATGACGAGCTGGACAGCGTGAGCCCACCCCTCAATGGAGTCGCTGATGATGTGGGTTCGCGTCTCCCTCCTCACATACTCGCTGAGGGTGAGGAGGCGGGGGAGCTCCTCAATGTCACGCGCCCTCAAGCTGAAGCCTGTCCCGCAGCCGCTGAGCAGGAGCCAGAACGCCTCAGAGAAGAAGCGGGGGCGATCACATGGGGAGTAGGTGCAGTTGTAGATTCGCATATTGTTGCGCTCAATTGGTAGGCCTCCAAACTGAGTCGAGCGCTGGCTTGGAAACACGCGCTGCGCCCTCACCAAGTCAAAGGCCCTCATTGTCTCCCCCGCCACTTGGGGATAGCGCTTGAGGTGCATGGCCTCAACACGGTTGGCGGCGTGTTCCCAGCTCTCACGGCCAGGCTTTGAATTGAGGGGTCGAGCGTATTGGGCGGCGAAGGCCACCTGACCTAGCAGGTCATTCTGCATGGTGAATCTCCGTGGGGCTTGGCCCCTGTCGGTGGTGGGTTTACCTCGCTATGAGGTAAACAATCGTGACCCCTGTGGAGAGAATGAGGCCAACTGTGGCCCCTCTCCACCACCAAAGATCAGAGCGCGCTAGATCGCGCTGTTTAAGAGCCTCTTGAAGCTCAGCCTTAAAGAGCTCTTGCTCCTCTAAGTAAGACTGATGAACAGCCTTATGGTTGCGCTGAATCTCTGTGAGCTTGTCAATCCAGACCTCATCCTTGAGCTGGAGCCGCCGCTCCCAATAGAGCTTCTGATCTGTGAGGTCATGCTGCACCCTCGCGAAGTCCTCGAGCTTGAGACAGAACTCATCTGACGGCTCCACATACTTGGCGCTGACCTCCTCACCTGTGGTGAGGACAAGCGGCTCAGTGAGTGGAGTTAGCGTGATTAGGCTCAGGAGGATAGGGATCATGGGACGCCTCACAGATTCGGCAGCGGAGCTCCTTGATGCGCTTGATCTGCGCCTCACAGCTCTCACGTTCAGCAAGGCGCTCATCCTCACACGCTTTGGGGTCAGGGGTCAAGCTCTGACGCTCACAGGCGTGGAGCTGATCAATGGCCTCCTCAAGAGACGCCTCACAGGTGGCGCAGTCAGTCTCGACCAATGAGAAGCCAATGAACACGCCAGCGCCTAGCAGGGCCAAAGACCACACGCCCACGAAGATGAGGAGGTGTTGACCCTTGAGCTGATCAATCATGGCTTGATTGGCCCAAAGGACGTGTTGAGCATCCCCTCAATCCTTGTCAACTGAGCTCCCAAGACCTCAAGCTTTGTCTCAATCCTGGCTTGAGCGATCTCCATGATCTGAGCGCGCTTGGAGAGCGCCTTGATCTCAGCTTGGGCCTCCATGATCTCGCCCGCCTGTTGCTCAAGGCGTGTCTCAAGCTGCCCCACATCGCGTGAGGTGACGAGCGCCCAACCTACAGCAGGGATGAGGCAGATGGTGAGAATGTCCTTGATCTTGTCCCAGTTCATAGAGGTTCCTTATGCTGTGGCATAGATGATGATGGAGCCAATACCTTGCGCGGCTGTGTCGTTGTTTGTTGGCACCACTGAGGTATTCAACCCACCGCTCAAGACTGTGAGCCTCAGCTCTAAGCTCAGCGTGGCCCCGCTGAAGTCACTAGGGATGATAATGGCGGCTGCTCCCTTGGAATACAAGCTCGTGAGTGAGCGTGAGCTTTGGCCTGTGTACACGCGCCCCTCAGTGCCATATTGAGCGCCCGATGTGGTATCATGAAAAGCAAACTTGGCTGAGGTTCCTGCTGCCGTTCCGCCAACATTGGGCCTTGCAAATAAATAATAAGAGCGCCCAGAGCTGAGCGTGATGGTTGAGCCGACTGGCATTGTGACCCCCCAAGCAGAGCTTGGGTGGGGGATGCGGTTCGTGGTGGGGTTCCATTGAACTAGGTAATAGCTCCCCGCGTTCGTGTACAGGTGATGGGTCGCACCGCCTGAATATATTTTTGCTTGTGGCATATAAAACGTCATTTAATACCTCCCCATCCATACAGTCGACTATATGGTGAAATCATATCGTTTGATTCGCCCGCAGCAGATTCAAAGATCCAGCCCAAAACATCACTACGATCCACACGCGCCCAAGCCTGCTCATCTGTGATGTGAAGAATGCTAGTATTAGACCCATCATAAAAAGCGCTCGTCTCCTCAAAAGATCGAACATCTTGTCGATAAGTATCTGCGCCAGTCACAGAGTAAAAACTCAAATAGTTATTATGTTCAATGCTCCCGCTGATGTTCATATTGACCACAACATCAAACATTAAGGCTGTATTCTGAGGCGATGCAATCCAAGACGTGAAGGGGTAGGTTTTGATGACCCTAGAGCCTGATTCTATTGTTAGAGCAGTTCCCTCATAGGTCACAGGTCCTGCATGTAAAACAGTATCGAGCGGTTGGAATGCTGTTGCTATTTGAGCTGTATCAGGCAGAGTTTTAGCTACTGTATTGTAGCAAAACACGGCACACCTACGATCTGCATGGGGTGGATAATAACTCATTATTGCCCCTCCTGTATAATCAGCCGCGAGCCGTCAGCTTTGGCGGTGCCTGTTCTCCCACTAACATGATATTGGATATCCCTGTCTACTGATGGAGCTATCACGAGAATCCCCGTCATACTGTCTGAGCGATCCTCGACAGCAACAGGATTCCTATAGTAGTGAATGCCATCTCCTGCACCATCAGAGGCCGCTAAGTAGGCGCTCGCGCCAGTGTCCCACCATCGCCACTCAACATCACCAGTCGAGGAGATGGTCATGGCTCCCATCGCCTGAATGACGTACTCCCTCCCAGCGCTCAAGCGGATAGTGCCAGCGCTTGGGATGCTGACCCCGTGACCACTTGTGCCGCGCAGAGTGTCAAAGAGGATAGCTGTGGCTGAGGCTGTGGAGATGGTTTGGTCAGAGGACAGCGTGACCTCAATGAATCTAATGGTTCGATCTGGATAAAAAGTCATGTCTTACCTCTGTGACTAATGCCCTGACTAGATAATAAACCAATTGTTGCCGTCAGTGATCAACGTGACAGCGCTCTCCTGCACCGAGAGGGCGAAGGTCTGAGAGCCGTCAATCGTGACCCCTGTACCAGCGTCAATCGTGAGCACGTTCGTGCTACGATTTTTAATCTGATACTTGAAGCCGCTTCCTGCAACAGCAGGTGCGGCCAAGTTGACCGTGATTGCCGCTGATGGCGTATAAATGTAAACCTGCTCGAGCTCTGATGGCGCGCTCAGCGTCTGGTTAGTTGAGGGAGCTCTTATAAGCACGAGTGGAGGTGTGACACTCTGAGCTGCTGCCTCCCAATCGCCAGAGGTTGAGTTATACGCGATCACATCACCATTATTGGGAGTTGCCGCGCTCACGTCACCAATGTCATTCAGGGCTGCGACTGTGGCGATAATGCCCGTGAGCTGTGAGCCATCCACAGCGGGGAGCTGCGCGGAGCCGTTGAGCTGCACTACATTGTTGGCTGATGTGCCGACATCAAGCGCTGCGGCTGTGCCGAGGGTGGGGAGGCCGCTGAGGTCAGAGTAGGCTCCCGTGGTTGCGACTGTGGCTAAAGTAGGCGTCCCGCTCAGGTCACTATAGGCCCCTGTGGTTGCCACGGTTGCAAGGCTAGGTGTTCCGCTCACGTCAGCGTAAGCGACCGCACCATTCTCCCAGTCTCCGCTTGTGCTGTTGTACTTGATCACCTGCGTGTTGGCGGGGGTCGTGATGGTCACGTCACCAATATCATCGAGGGCCGCCACGCTCGCGCTGACTGTCCCATTCTCCCAATCCCCTGAGGTGCTGTTGTAGATGAGCGCCTCACCATTTGAGGGTGAGGTGATGGTCACGTCCGCATTGTGTCCAATCAGGGTGCTGTTTGACTCAAGGTATAGAGTGCCCCCCTCTACATAGTAGAGCCGCCGCTCTCCTGCTTTGACGGTGATAGAGCTGGAGCCGCCTGTAACTCCCTCGCCATTCGCTCGAAACGTGCCACCATTAACAGTCACATCAGAGCTGCTAATATTATTAAATAGCGCGAAGCCATTGAGGGCTGTGGATGTTGACAGGCTCAAGGTGAAGCCGCCAGCACCATAGAACCTGAAGATGTGCAGGGCGTTTGAGCTGATGGCTGAGGCTGTGGCGTTCGCGTTAAACTGTTGCACCACAACAGAGTCATTGAGGTCGCTATAGTCTCCCGTGGTCGCGATGGTTGCGAAGCTTGGCTTGCCTGTCACCTCAGAATAAGCGACTGATCCATCGACCCAATTTGCCCCATCATACTTGAGGACGTTGTTGGTGCTAACCCCTGTGGTGTCAACGTCACCAATGTCATCGAGAGCCGCGACTGTGGCGCTGACTGTGCTATTCTCCCACAGGCCCGATGTGCTGTTATAGACGATCGCCTCACCATTTGAGGGCGATGTGATGGTCACATCCCCAAGCTCATTCAGCTCATTACTGCTCAGCTCCCAATAGGTTGCGCTATTGTAGTAAAAGCTGCGAGTGTTGCCAGCGGGGATTGAGAGGCTTGTGGCACCCACCCCACCTGACAGCCTAAATTGACCGCTACCAAGGGTCACAGTGTGGTCTATGCTGTCGATATTTGAAAAGGTCAAATAAGCTATAACACCAGCGCCCTGAATTGGGAGCGTCAGAGTGATTGAGCTTGTGTTGCTGAGCCAATAGGCATAGTGGCCATTCTCGCTAATCGCGGTCGCTGTGCTCGTTGTGGTCACAAAGTTATTCTCAAGGACTGGCACATCTGGCGCACCTGTGAGGTCGCTATAGGCCCCCGTGGTCGCAACAGTCGCGAGGCTTGGAGTTCCGCTGAGGTCGCTATAGGCCCCCGTGGTCGCAACAGTCGCGAGGCTCGGAGTTCCGCTGAGGTCGCTATAGGCCCCCGTGGTCGCAACAGTCGCGAGCCCTGACACGTCACTAGTTGAGAGGACAACCGCGCCAGTCCTCCCCGCCACGCTCGTCACGCTGTCGGTGTTGTCCACCTTATCAATCTTATTGGGATCGAGCGTCCCACCCATGTCAGCGTTGATGAGGAGGTGGTCACCCACCGCCCAATCTTGGCCCTGGTAAGAGCCCGCCACGCTGATGATGTAGAGATCACCCTTTGAGGCGTTGCTGAGGTCAGCGGGTGAGCTCGCGTCAAAGGTTCCTTGATAGGTCACGCCGCCGACCACGGCAGCATCCACAACAGACTTGACCTTGAGCGGGGTCATTGAGGTCAAGTCATCTGTTCCCGCTGTGGCCTCTGCTGAGGTAGCGATTCGGATTTTACCCTTAACTGTCTCAGAAGCGTCAGGGATTGAGGCGGCGCCAGCAGGTGGGGGAAGGAATAAGACTGACATGATGGAGCTCCTTAGATAGCGCTAAAGCCCGCGATGACCCTCACGGTGTCGGCGGCGCTGTTCTTCTTGTAAGCAATAGTTGAGATAGGAGTTCTCAGCGTCCCAAGATCATCTGAGAAGATTTGGCCCACCGCGATCTCATTGGTGGTGGGATCACTCGCGAGAGTGCGGGCGCGATACTTAACGAACATCACGTCAGAGCCCTCATTGGTGAAGCCAATCCACTCAAACTTGAGGCCGCTGGCACAGGCTGACCCTGTGGTGGTGTCGATGAAGTCAGCGCTTGTGAGGTCATTCCAATCGGTGTTGGAGACGCCGCTGAGGTCAATGGAGCCACGGACTGAGCCGCTGATGATTGGGTCTTGTACTTTTAAACGAGCCATTGTTAGTCCTCGAAGTCCTCTGAGAGTAAACGATAAATGTGAGCCACGCTGTCCATTGACCGCTGACGCTTGATAACACCTTCAATTCTCCCCTCAGGCCCCTCGCCGTGAGCGTTGCCCTCAATGGTATCAAAGAGCCCCAAGTCATCGGGAGCGCTCGCCACCAACACAATATGGTTCCCTTGAGCGGGTGAGTGCTCATCTGAGGTGAACACGGTCACAATGTCTCCAGGTGCGGGGAGCTCCCCATCGCGGCAGCGTGAGGTCTTGCCCCAATTCGCCCACATGCGATAGCAGGAGGGGAAGATCTTCTTGCGGATCGAGGGAAGCACAGAGCGCCCATAAGCAAAGGCGGCGAAGGCTCCACACCAAGAGAATTGGCCGTTGCGTGTGTAGTCATCTTCCCATGACCACCCCAAGCCCTCAGAGCTCTTGATGTAAGTATTGATCCGCTGCCAATCGCCACCATAATTGGGCTCTGTGACGTTCCGCTCCCACTCAGCTTGAGCGCGCTTGAGCGCCTCCTCACTTTGAGGGCAAGCGTACACGCTGCGCTCAGGGCGGCTGTCCACCTCGAGCGCTTTGAGGTCGAGGCCCATTTGAGAGATCGAGCGATGGAGACGCCTCAGCTCATGCTCATAGCTCTCCTTGATGTCATCCACCATGAGCTTGAGCTCTTTGTTCTCTGCTTCGAGTTGTGCCTTGGACTTACTCATTTATGAATACCTCTGGGCCTCTGTGCTTGAGCCTAACACGGGCGGGCTTGTGTTACTAGCGAGATAAGCATCAGCCTTATGGTGAGCGCTCGCGCTTGTGTAGATGGTGGGCTCAAGCGTTCCGCCTGTGACGGTGACACCGTGAGCGCCTGTGAAAGTAATAATATTCCCTGAGATGCTGTCAATCGTTAGCCCTGTGATGGCGTTGTCCTCATCTCCTCTTGGGAGGTAGTCCACCACGTCACCCGCCTCGAAGAAGCTCACGTCATCTGCTGAGCTGTCGCTATAGGAGCTCGCCGCCACCTCCAGCTCTGTGGTCGAGGTGATAGCGGTCACGTCAGCAGAGGCATTCCAAGCCACGGGTCTTGTCCCTGTGCTGATAATCTCAAGCTGAGCGCCCTCACCCATGAGCTCCTGAGTCATGGCTTGGATCATCCCCACCTCACCCGTCACGCCCCACTCATCCCCATAACCCTTGAGCAGCGGGGAGCTCACCTGGACATAAGCGCCCACGTCAAGGAGGAGGCTCTGACCTGTACCAATCGAGCCCCGCCACAATCTCAATGGATTGCTGAGGAGGTTCCATTGACGGGCCACCACAGGGAGGAAATAGCCCAGCGTATCTCCCACGCTGTCCCCAAGGTCGCGAGTGGTGAGCCCATATAGGTCAAGGGTGGTCTTGGAGCGCTCGCCGCCATAGCGGTTGATCGCCTCTTGATTGTTGAAGGTAGCCTCTGAGCCAAAGCTCCCCTCCTCCGTGTCCCAGTTGAACCTCACCACGGTCTGAGTCACCACGTCCTCATAGATGCTCCACGTTGGCGGCTGATCAGCCAACCAATCACCCTCATTGATGGTGGCGGTCACATCAGCGGAGCGCTCAGCGCCAAGCGGTTGGAGCGTGATGAGGGAGCGCCCATTCATGTCACGCTTCATAATCAGAGCGCAGCTCATCGCCTTGAGCATGGAGTCAATCACGTCACGAACCTTCACCCCATCGCCGCTGATGGCTCCGCTGAAGGTGAAGGCGCTCGCGGCGTCATAGGTGAGGAAGCTTGCCTCATCAATCTCTGTCGAGGGGATCGCCAGGCCTATGGAGTACACGTCATAGGTTCCAAGCTTGGCATCGCCGCCGCCGCTCTGTAAGAGCTTGAGCATGATCTGACCTGGGCGCTCACGGTCAAAGATCGCGCCCCCATATATCTCAGCGCGGTCAAGGTCGGGCCAATCGCCAAAGCTGCTCACCAAGTCCCAATCTTGAGCGGGGTCGAGGTGGATCAGATAGCCCACCGTTGACCCGTCATAGGTGGCGCTCGTTTGGTGAGTAGCCTTGATCCATTGGAACTTGGTCTCCTCATCGCGGCGGTCTACATACTTGATTTGTATGTCATAGCTCTCACCCGCTGTGGCGGTCGCAGGGAGGCCAAGGGAGTCCTCGACCAACATGACGAGCTCCCGCCATTGATAATAGCTGCGGGCGATGCCTCGGAAGTTGTAGCCAATGGGGCGTTGACTCTGATTGTCAGGGCAGCTGAAGATACGCTGAAAAGAAGCGCGCCGCTGACCTGTGCGTGGGTCTTCAGGGAAAAGGGCCTCGCTATCCACAGGGCGAATGTCAATGGGATACCAAAGGCGATACCGAAGCCATAGCGGATTCCGTGGCCCGTCAGAAGTCCAATGGAGCGCCCCAAAGGCGGCGCCATCATCCCAAGTCAAGCCGCTGTAAGAGCCTTGAGTGAGGAGCACCCTTGGCCTCACGCCTCCAGGATCGCCATTGGAGGTGATGATGATGGTGTTATTATCGCCAATCTGCCACCGCGCCCACGATCCATCATAGCCTGTGACAGCCGCGCTCTGATTGTTGAGCTCCTCAACTACCACCTCAGGCCATTGTTTGACCTCACCTGATCCAAGCTCGACCTGTTTCACCTCAGCCTGTGAGTTAGTCCTCACGGGGATATAGGTGGAGGTTCCTGACGTGTTGTAGCTGCTGATCGTGGAGTCATAGTTGACGAAGGTTCCACTCCTTGTGACAGGATAAAACACCTGCTCCGTGGAGTTCTCATAGCGCCCCTCAAGGCGGGGATAACGTGGATGATTGCGCTCAGCGATGGGCTCCACGCCATTGGGGCCTTGAATCCAAAAGTGATCGAGCTCATCGGGCTGATTGAAGCTCATCTGGAAGGTGTTGGCGGTGATTGAAGCGCGCTCAATGTAATAGTCTGAGCCGCCGTCCTTGAGGTAGGTGGCCCACTCCAAGTAGCTTCCCTCGCGCCCTGTGTAATAGTGGAAGTCTTGAAGGAGCTTGGTGGAGTTGCGGCCCCGCTCTGTGACCTCTCCATCCAAGAGCGCGATGATAGGCGTAAGGCTGAGGCTGACTGTGCCACCCTCCTCCACTATGGGTGAGCTATCGAGGAAGCCATTGACGATCTGGGTGAAGTCGGTGAGCGTCCCGCCAGGGAGCTCTTGAGCTACCCACAGCGAAGCGCGCCGCCCTCTAAAGGTTGTGATGGCGGTGCTGACCTCAGGGACGTTGGTTCCACCTTGGGTGATGAGGTGGGTCTGACGTTGGGAGCTCCCCACCGCCCTATCACTTACCGTGAGGCGATCCCCTCCCGCGATAGCGGTCACCCCTGTCACCTTGAGCGTCTCAGCGCCAATGTGAAAGAGCGCGGGATAGGTGACGCCGCTGACCGTGGTGTCAATGTCGAGCGTCCCGCTGTCGGTCACATACTCCAGCTCAGAAGTGATCTGAGCCCTAAAGGGAGCTGATGCCCTAGCGCCACAGCGCCCAAAGATGACTGAGGGGTCATTGGCTCCCCCTCTCACCCTGTCGCTGTAGAGCGTGATTGAGATGGGTGAGTAGCTCGCCACCCCTCCGCTTGGGTCGAGGTTGGCAGCATAAGCGCCCACGCTGTAAATCCCCTCAACGTCCTCATAGCTGATCCCGCTCACGATCTCTGAGGCGAGGTTGGAGGAGCTCGCGTTGAATGAGCCTGAGACATAACGAACGGGGAGCCCCGCCACCTCAAGCGCAAAGACGCGCCGCGCTCTATCGTCTGTGATGCTCATTATGCCTCCACAAATAGGTCAAAGAGATGAACCGCATAGATCACCACCTCCTCAGCGGTCACTCTGAGGACGAGCTCATCACCGCGATTGGCTGGCGGGATATAGAGCGGGCGAGGTGGAGTAGGCGCTGACAGCCCGCCGCTTGGGAAGGTGTAGAGCCTAGCGCCCGTGTTGGAGCGGTTGACCTGCACAGCATCCCCGCGAGCTGAGGCTTGGAGGTGCGTTGGGTAGATAAATTGACAGCCCTCATCAATCTTCGTCCCCACCGCGCCGCCGCTGATCTCATAAAGCTCTAACAAGATGCCTGGATTGTTGAGGTCTGAGGTGTTGGCTGTGCGTAGGCCATACAACACCTCAACCCCAATCCATTGGGAGGTGGGTTGGCTGAAGTAGAACAGGTCATATTCTTCGGTCGCGCCCTTGCTAGGTGAGCCGATCCAGTTCTTCTCATAGGCGCCCTTGGTGTAGTTCAACAGGCTGTAATCTGTCCAAGTCGAATGGCCCACATGATAGAAGCCCGCTGACCTAAACTTGACCTGATTGAGCTGCTTGAGCGCCATAGCCATTTGAGCCATAGGAGCTCCCAAGGTCACCACGCCATTGTAGGCTGAGCGAGCTGAGGGCAGCGGCTGAAAATTGGTAGGTGTGGCCATGTTAAATCCCCCACATCACGAAGCCCTTGACGTAAGGCAGCAACGGAGCATTGGTAGCGTTCCGTGAGATGCTCACCAAGCTCAGCCAATTCTCTTGATCATTCTCGAAGCCCGCTCGATAGATGCTGAGGTTAAAGGCTTGGCTCATGTCCTCATCTTGGTCGGGCCTCACCTCAATATCATAGGAGCTCCAGCCGTTAGCGGTCACGGTGATCTCTTGGCCCATGATGACATAGGTGACTGAGCTATCAATCACGCCAATGTTCACCACGTTGAGCCAGACCTTGATGGTGTAGAAGTTGCCACCCTCAAACGCCTCATGGGGGATATAGACAGGGGAGTAAAGAACCTCCATATCACCCACCCCCACATAGAGAGCGGGAGCGGGATCAGAGTCACTCGTTGGGGCA
>Ga0208160_1001303_pt1 | contig 10630 bp, 9 predicted proteins | sample CB_VirMetaG_FD_184536 | JGI IMG/M metagenome (GOLD analysis project Ga0208160, IMG submission 184536) | Freshwater to marine saline gradient viral communities from Chesapeake Bay - CB_1504_1 Viral MetaG (SPAdes) (version 4) | ecosystem: Environmental > Aquatic > Marine > Coastal | place: USA... | reverse complement strand
TGATTTCATGGAAGTCACCAGAAGACCGCGATAACTTCATCCTAGGTATCACAGGTGAAGATGTCCAAGGCGGCATAGAGAAAAAATACATTACTAGTTTCAGGGGGTAAGGATGCCATTGTGGAGCGATTTCACAAGTGCTTTATCAACTGCTAAAGCAGTAGGTCAGCGCTTAACAGGAGGCGGAAGCACCCTTACAGGAGATGAACTAGAGAAGGAAAAAGCATTTCACGAAACAGTGAAGAATGCATTATCTGCTGTTGACAAGGAAATTGAGTCAGTACCAGGTCTTAATGTTGCAAAGAAGTTAGCCGCTAAGAGCGGAGATATGCTTCTTCGTGGTGCTATCCAACTTAACAATAAAGTTCTATCTCCTTATGTATTTCGTCCTTTATCAACTGTAGCATTAGTCACAGATATGTCATCACCACTTTACAAAAAGGGTGAGTACGAAGAAGGATTCCAACTTTCTGATATTAAGTCTGCGTACAATCGCAGTGCTAAGGTATCAACAATGCAGGCTCTTACTAAGTCGGATTTAATTCCACTAGTAAAGCCACTATCTTCAATTGTTCTTTCTACTGGAGACATCGATATTGATGATGTTGACCTATGGAACGATGCAAGCATCCAGAAGAACTACGTAGACAATACTGTCGGTCGTTGGTTCACTGGTATCGGTGACCTTGTTATAGGTAATGCAGCACTTGGTGCTGTTGGACGTATCGCTGGTATTGCTGCTAAGGCTGGCGGAGCCAAGGCTGGTTTATATACAGCAAAGAAAACTATTGATGACCTAGCATCAGACATGGATAGCGGTATTCTATACGCTAATTCTAATGGCGCTAAAGGTTCACAGACAGTTTCTGGTTCACACGTAGCACTTCTTGCTGAATCTCAAGATTACGGTACAATTTCTGACGTAATTGGTAAATACTCAACCAATGGTCGTCTTGTTAACCTAGTTCGTGATGCACGCACACCAGAGGCAGTAAGAGACCTAATCCTTGCGGATAAAGGTGATATCGGTGCATTAGGTCGCCTAGCGGCTACATCACCAGATGATTTGTTTGATTTATCAGATACGGGAGCGCAACTACAGGCTAAGTTCTTTAAGGGTGGACAGACATACGTACCTACTGGACCAGCGGTTGCACGTCTTAAGTCTGCATATGATGCAGCAATTGAAAAGAATCCGCAGTACAGAAAACTTCGTGATGCATTCTTTGACCCAGATTATAACTTAACTCCTGGCGGTAAGGCTTACATGCCTATCGAACCAGCATTCGGTACTTCTGCACTTATTAAGGGACAACAAGTTCTTCGCAATGTAAAGGAAACAACACGTTTCCGTGAGTTTGCAGAACTTAAACTGCCAGGTCGCTTAGGCGCACCAGCAACAACATTTGTACGTGCAATTTCACGTGGTACAGAATCTTTGCCTACAGGTTTTGTAACCTTCTCTGGTCTACGACCACTAGATGGCCGTATTGAACTCAATGCATTCCTTAATAACATCAAGTTGTTTGACAATGGAATGGAAGAGATTCTAGTTGCTCCAGGAGTACGCCGCAAGGTGGGCGATATCCGTCGCGACTTTGAAGAGCAGTACATGAAGTCTATTGGTACAAACCAAATCAAGGCTCTTGATGAGATTGATGCAGCAATCGGAAGAATGCTTGCATATAAGGTTGGTATTTTTGATGAGAAGGAAATTGCTAACCATATCCAGACATACCGTGGCAATGTAAACCGTGGACTTGAATCATTAAAGGCTAACGGATACGCAATCGGTCATGATGGTCGTCGTATTGAGACAGATGCACAGACACTTCGCCAAATGGAAGAGTCATATCGCTTTACTCCTTGGGATTCAATTGAGCGTAAATTAAATCTTGATTACACAGAGAGCGCATTAAAGCGCAGAGGTGGTGTGGCATCTGATATAGGTGCGGCAGCATTCCGCGACCTTAACCGTTTATGGACATTCGACGTACTTGTACGCCCTATGTACATCCCTAAGCAGTCTATCTTTGAACCAATTGTAAGTGCAACTATTGCACAGGGTATGGATTTCATCTGGAAGGATGTACTTCCACTTACCAAGAATGGTATGATTGGTCGCGCTACACGTAACTTTACTAACTGGACCTTCAAAAAGGGAACATTAGGTCTAACTGCTAAGCAGCGTAAGACTGTTGATGGCGTTATCTCAGATAAGTATAAGGCTTACAACGAGGCTGCAGCAATGAAGACTCAACTACAGGTAGAGGTCGAAGGACTTCTACGAGGTGGCGCTTCTCCTGCCGTTAAGGCATCTGCTATTGGGCCTGCACGTAAGGAACTTGAAGCAGCAGAACGTCTACTTGATAAGTTAGAATTAGAACTACGTGAGGCTGTTGTACCAGTAGGCGTTAGGGACGCTGTACCAAGCCTTGCTACACTAGAACGCCGTGTTGCGTTCCTTAACTCACGCCCTAAGAGTCCTGCTGCTAAGAAGCAGATTGCTAAGGCTGAACAAGCAATTGAGAACTACAAAGATACGATTGCAAAGATGGCAACCAATAAGAAGGTTATCCAGGATGCAGACGTTAAGTTGGCTTCCGCCTATGACGATGTAGACAACATTCTTAACGAACTAAAGCCAGCCCTTAAGGCTCGCGCTGATGTTTATGGTAAGAGCGAAGCATTTTCAAAGCGCTACTATGGCAAAGAAATCCAAATGCGTATGCTTGACAACGGTGAATACGTATCTATCGATTCATTCGTAACTGGTACTAACAACTTTAGTGCTGCACTTCGTGCTGAAATTTCTAATGCTCGCACAGTTGACCTGAATATAATGGGACAACTCTCAGTTGGTACACGTCAAGGTGTGTTAAGTCGCAAGATTCCTAGAGATACCATTCGTGTTTCAGACAGCGGATACTTCGCAGAACTACAGCACATTGCTAATCGTCAGTTCCGTGGAGACCCATTGATGGATTTAATCCTCAAGGATACTTCAATGTCAGAACTCCTTAAGTGGGGTAAGAGCACATCAGGTGCTAGATACTTAGAGGCATTTGATGTCTACGAAGCAAAGCACATTGCGCCTTATCTTGCTGAGAAGGTGTCTCTAGTTAACCGTACTTTCCCTTCACTAGAAGCACGTGCGGCGATTGTTGCAAGAGAAGTGTCAGAGCAAGAACTCATGTCATGGCTTGCACCATATGCAGATGAACTATACGATATTGTACCTACTAATTTTGCTTACGGCGTAGCCGATTCAGGAATTGCTACAGGTAAATATGCTGCGATTGCTAACGTGGTTAATAATACATCATCGGCTATCTTCCGTAAAATGGCTAGTGCTGAAAATCCTATCCGTAATGCTTTCTTTGATAATGCTGCAGCAGATGCGTTGGCACGTAAGGCAAGTGACCTTATTGCACAAGGTATCGATGTGACTCCTGCTCAATGGAATGCCCTACGTCAGTCTGCTAGCCGTGAAGCAATCCAAGAACTAGAGAAGACTGTTTACACAATTCGTCGTCAAAATCGTTTGCTGCATAACGCTCGCGCAGCAGTAGCATTTCCGACTGCAACAGTTAATGCATTCTACCGTTATGGTCGTCTTGCTGCTAAGAACCCAGTTCGTTCAACAGGCTTTGCGTATAACTATGGTCGCACATTCCAGAACTTTGGAGTGGATGAGAATGGTAACCCAACAGACGATATCAATGCAATTACACACATTATTTTACCTGGAACAAAAGAACTAGGTCTAGGCTTTATGGATGAGGGCATCGCCCTTAATGCTAAGTCTTTAGGCTTCCTTCTTAACCAGCCATCTCCATCATTTATCTCTGCTTTATCTGTGGGAACAATAATGAAGACCTACCCAGGAACAGAAGAAGGCATCAGAGATATTATGAATGCTGGCGGAATGAATCTATTTGATACTTGGTTCCCTTACGGAGCGCCAACTTCAGTTACTAAAACATTTATTCCACCGTATGCTAATGCACTATGGAATGCTGCAACTGGTGACCCAGGCAAGAAGGATTACTTGGCTTCATGGACATCTGTTTACAACTATCACAAGATGCTAGTTGAGATTGGTGTTGAGAAGGAATTCCCTGGAGACGCACAGATTCTTAAGGAAGTAAGAGGCTTATGGACTGAAAAGTTCCTTTCAGGCTTTGCTTCTGTTGCTGGTGTACCTTACAAGGTAGAAACCAACCCAATGCGTATGACAACCAACTTGTACTATCGTTTAGTCGAGAAGTACAACAAAATGGGTTACTCTACTCAGGATGCCCGCGATGCTGCAGGTAATGAAATGCTGAATACAATCGGTACCGACTTCATGTTAGACCGTGTAACATCAAGTAACTCTAGCAAGAACTTAAAGATTCCAGCAACCTATGAGGCTTACAAGCGTGTCTTTGAAGACAATGATGAACTTGTTGGTCAATTAGCAGGCATTGATTCCGAAGATATTGGAATCGTTAGTTTACTCACTGCTGATATGAGTAGAGACCCAGCAGAACAATCATCTAATATTACTGGTATCCTAAGTAATCCTAAGTTGGTTCTTCCAGGAACAAGTAGAAGCATTAACACGTTCCGTATGACTCCACAAGAGGCAGAAGCAGAGCGCTTGAAGCAACGCACATGGCGACAGTACAGCCTAGTAAAAGAAGCCTTAGAGGCTAAGATTACAGATGGCAAAACATTGCGTTCACATCCAGAACTTAAGGTAGCACTAGACGGATTAGTCGAATCTACTTTTAAGAACCAGAGCCAAGCATGGTATGATGAGTACCAACTTTCAGCCAGTGGTGACAAGTCTTACAAGTATGCTAGAGCACTTACTACTATTACTAATAATGCAAAGTTTATGACTGCTAATGGTGATAAGCAGTATTGGAAGGATGCTAACACGTTCATGCGAGCGCGTAACATCTTCACAGCGTTCTACCAGTCATTACCTGACTATGACCCGCGCAAGGCGCTAATCAAAGACAAGTACAATGAGTGGGTTGCTGAAAATGCAAAGCAGTGGGACCCTAACTTGGCATCAACGATTGATTTCTATTTTGAAAACGACACCTTGAAAGCGGTTAACTAATGGCAGACGATGTAACTCCAGAATACAACTCGCAAGAGTTGGCTCTGATTGAAGCCCTAAAGGGTATTAGTGCAAACAACGCGCCAACTGACGGTCCTAGAAGTACTGGTAGCACAAGCATTAATACAACTATAACCAAGTTAACTACCGCATCTGCTCGAGCAATGATGGAGGCTGCAAAGGAAGCCGCTGGTTACACTGGCGGATTTAGCAAAGAAGAAGTACAAGCATTCATCAAAGAGTTCAATGCTGCTCAAGCAAAGCAAGTTGAGCGCATTGTAACTATTGCTAACAGCAAGACCACACCTGGAGCAACTGAAGAAGCAAAGAAGAAGATTCTTGAGACTACCGCTAGAGAAGAGTTCCCATCTTTCTTTAAGCCAGTAGAGTTTGCAACTGACTACATCTGGGGCAAGGTTAACTTTGGAAAAGAAGCAAGCCTTAGCGGCAAGAACCTTGGAGTTCTAGCAGAGGTACGTGGAGTTGTTAAAGACTTCCAAATCCTTGGATATTCAGATGCAGAAGCACTTGCTGCTGCTAAGGATATCGCAAGGGGCAAGTACACAGTTAAAGACTTTACTACTAAGATTCAAGCCTTAGCAATCCAAGAGTATCCTCAGTTTGCTGATAGATTTGCAACAGACCCAACTCTTACAGTTAAGAAGATTGCACAGCCTATCATCAATATGCTCGCAGAGACATGGGAAGTAGATGCCGATACAATCGATATGAAGAACCCAATTGTTACATCATGGCTACACCCAGGTGGAGCAGATGGTAAGCAACCACCAATTTCATACAATGAAGCATACCAACGCGCATTGAATGACCCTAAGAATGAACTTACAAAAAGAGCAAATGAGTCTGCACGTGATGCAGCCGTTGGTCTTGCAAGTGCATTTGGATTCGGAGTATAATGGCATCCGCAGACGCACGCAATGAAGCACGATTAGCCGCTGCAAGAAAAGCAGCATCTGGAGCGACCACACCTACCATTGTAGATGAGCAAACAAAAGCGCAAGCAATGCGTGTTCCTACTTTAACTCGCGCTCAGCAAGTAACTGCTCAACGTCTTGCTACTTCTCCAATAGCACAGCAAGCAGCAAAAACGACTGCTGCGTTAAAATCTTTTACTGCTAAAGGTGGACTCCTTGGTGTTCCTGGAAGTAATCTTCCTGGATACAAGCCTGCTGGTATAAAGCCAGTAGACACACCGATTGTAACACCTACTGACGCACCAGTTGGAACTCCTCCAGCATATGTTTATAATGCTGCAACTAAGACTTGGGAACAACCACCAAAGCCAACAGGCGCTGGTACATGGGTTTGGGATAATAACGAAGGCTGGACAGATTCTACTGTAGTTGCTGGCTCAACTGGCAGCGAAGCAGGTAGTGAGAAAATCCTTGCAAAGGATACTTTCAAGAACACTCTAGCATTATACTTCGGCGCAGCCGAGATGAGTAAGCCTTGGGTAGATGGACTTTACAAGTCCGTATCAGGTTTCTATAAGACTGGTTCCACCATAGCAGAATCGCTCAACCTATCATTGATGGATGTAAGAAATAATCCTGATATGAAAGAGTTTACAAAGCGATTTAAGGGTGTCTATGCATTAACAGACCTTCTTGCAGGTGGAACAGCAGTAACAGTTCCAACCATTGCAGAATATTTTAAGTCAGAAGCAATGATGGGTGATACTCTACGTGAGGCTGGTCTTGGAGACCTTGCCACACAGGACTTCCTTGGTGATATTATTGGACGTAACAAGTCAGTACTTGAAGTTGGTAAGTTAATTACTGATACATTTGCTAGCATTGATAACGCTCCTAAGGCACTTAAAGATACACTTGCAGAGTTTTTCCCAACTGTAGACCGCGTATCACTTGCCAAAGCATTGCTTACTGGTAAGGAAGGCGCAGCAGCGCTTGATAAGAAGATTAAGGGAATTAGCGTTCTATCTGCAGCAGGCTCACAAGGTGTTAAGACAGACCTTGCAACAGCAGGCGATATTGCAGCAATGGGTTACGGTTACACAGAAGCACTAGAAGGCTTCGGAACTGTAAAGCAACTTGAACGTGCTAACGTACTCGCTGGTTTTGAAGGTGGAAAGTTCACTCAAGAACAAGCACAAGGTTACGTATTTGGTAAGAGTATTGCCGAAGAAGAGCGTCTACGTCTACTTAAAGAAAAAGAGACAGCGCGATTTAGCGGAAAGTCTGGCTTAGCAGCCAGCGCACTCCGTGGCAAGTCAACAAGTACAGTACTATAAACAGAATCCTGAACGGACCCATCGGCCCCGTCAGCGTAATAGACCGATAGCAAGAGCCAAATTATTCCCCCGAATAAACCTTGAGGCTTGCGAACTACAACGAATAGAAGGGTGGTTGCTATGAGCAACAACTACTGGGATGAAGACGAAGACGACGATACAACTACAGAGACTGAAACCTTTAATGGTGATGGCAGTGACTTGCTTAAGAAGTTACGCAAAGCCAAGCGGTCAGACGAGAAGCGTATCAAGGAACTTACAGAGCAACTTGAAGGATATTCCAAGAAGCAGCGTGAGGCTATCGTCAAAGAAGTCCTAGAAAAGCAGGGCGTGAATCCTAAAGCAGCACGACTAGCACTAAAAGATATCGAAGATGTTACAGAAGAGTCAGTGAATAACTGGCTTGATGACAACGGAGACCTTTTTGGCTACGTGCCTAAGGATGCACCAGGCAATGAGGACTTGGCAGCACTACGCCGCCAAGATTCATCAGTCGCGGGTGGTAACGCGCCCGACAGAGGACAAGACCTAGAAATGCGTATCGCAAATGCGAAATCGGAAGATGAATTACGCGCAATCTTGAACTCGCAATAATCATAGTTTAACTAACTCACCTTGGAGGTGAATACATGACACAGCAATTTACATCTACAGACTCCGCATCTCTCGGAGGTACAATTGGTAGTGCTGGTCTAGTACAGAAGGCATACGACCGAATGATTGAATTCGCGTTGCGTGACGAACCACTAATTCGTTCTGTAGCAGACAAGCGTCCAACCGACCAGACTATTCCAGGTTCAGTTGTAGTAATGCAACTACACCCAGAAATGGCGAAGGTTACTTCTGCTCTTTCAGAGACAGTAGACCCAGATGGAGTAGCAATTGCTACACCAACAACGGTTACTATTACTCTACAGGAGTTCGGTAACTCAACAACTAACACCCGCGCATTGAAGATTTTCTCATACGTTGGTGTGGATGACGACATCGTTAACTTGATGGCTGTTAACCAGGCAGATTCAATCGACGAGATTGCAATGACTACTCTTCGTGGTGGTTCAAACGTAATCTACTCAGGCGCAACTGCTACATCAACTGCAACAGTAACTGCTGCTGCAACACTTTCTTCTGCTAACATCCGCAAGGCTGTTGCGAAGTTGCGTGCTAACAAGGCTAAGGGCCGTAAGGGTTCACTATACTGGGCTGGAGTTCACCCAGAAGTTGCTCACGACCTAATGGCTGAGACAGGTTCTGCAGGATGGCTATTGCCTAACCAGTACGGTGCTTCACAGGACCGCATCTGGGCATCAGAACTTGGTTCATATGCTGGTGCATTCTTCGTTGAATCACCACGTCTTTACTCAGCAACTGATGGTGCTGTATCTGCAAAGGTATACCGCACAATCGTTGCAGGTAAGCAAGCACTTGCTGAGGCTGTTGGCGAAGAGCCACACACAGTTCTTGGACCAGTCACAGACCGCCTAAAGCGCTTCCAGCCAATCGGTTGGTACGGCGTACTTGGTTTCGCTCGTTACCGCGAAGGTGCGCTATACCGCATCGAGTCAGGTTCATCAATCGCATAATTGATTGACGCTGTGGCAGGGGAGAAATTCCCTGTCACGGAGTAAGTCCATTAAGGAGACTAATGACTACATACATCTTTACCCCACCTTATGTGGATGAAACACCAGAGGGTGCAAGGCACCGTCTCTTTATGTATCTGTTGAAGTTCCGTATGGGTATTTCAATTGGTAAAAAGAACGGAACTTACTTCCAAGATAGATTCCCTCATCAAGATAACATTGACACCTATAGCGAGTTTTACGCAGGTGGTCATAAGCACAGCGTTAGCGAGGCAGTAAAGACGGCACTGATTGCCGCTAACGTGGGTGTAGATGAAAGTAACTTCGTAGAAGAGTAGGGACAATGAGTTTACATAGAATAAGAACGCATCCAGAGTATGTTGAAAATTGCTTTGGATGTAAAATTGGTGATTTACAATTAAATGCTGGAGATGCTACTAGGGATATTCCTGATAAACAATGGCAGCATAAGTTAGCCAATTATAAGAAGGCAAGGGCAGACGGTATCCAACCAGGCGGAACTTCGGAAGCGCACGTGGATGCAGCATACAAGGCATCAGAACTCTTGGGTAAAGCATACCAAGCAGAGTCAATGCCAAAGGCGCACAAGATTAACAAGCGTGTTGCCGAAGTAGTAAACACAGGAATACTCAATAAACCATAAGGGGAAATAAATGGCAGTAGCAAAGAAAGCAGCAAAGAAAGCGCCAGCCAAAAAAGGCTCAGTCGCTAAAACGTTTGATATTAAAAAATTAGTTCCAAAAATGACCAAGCAAGATGCAGCAATGAAGAAAATCCTCGAGAAGAAGAATGGTAAAATCTATGGCTAAGTACAACTCAGTTAAGGGCAAGTTGCCTAAGGGTGGCGGAAAAGGCCTCTCAGGAGATGCTCTAGTAGGTAAGGTATCACAGGCTACTATTGATAGCATTAAGAAGATGGGCATGACAGAAGCACTTAAGTTGGCTGGTAAGAACGGTCCAACTGCAGGTGGTATGGCACGTGAGTTCCAAGAAGGTGTCCGTCGTATGTACGGAGCACAGCGTCTTGCAGCCGCTAAGTCAAAGTATTCAGGTCCAGCATCAAAGCCTACTGTTAAGTCAGCAGATGCTGCTCGCGCAGCAGCAAATAAGGCATCTACTAAGCCTACTGCAACTAAGCCAAAGGTTGCTCCTAAGAAGGATAACACTAAGTCTAACGTACTAAAGGCATCAGCAGGAACTGCAGCAGCACTTGGTTTACTTGCTGTTAGTAAAGGTAAGGGCGCATCACTGGCCGCTAAGTTATCTCCAGCAGTTGGTGGCTTCACTAAGTCTGGCGTTGGCAAGGCTCTATTCGGTGCTGGCGAGAAGTTAACAACTAAGGGTATGGCGACATCAGGAAAGTTTGCTGCTAAAACAAAAAAGACAGTATCGCAGTCACAGTATGATGCAATGGCTGCGGCAGCAAAGGCTAAGGGAATTAAACTTCCTCCAGTAAAGGCAGCAGCGAAAGCACCTACTAAGGCAGCAGCCAAGAAGGCAGCAGTAGCAAAGTCTGCAGATGCAGCACGTGCTGGTGCAACACTGAGTAAGAAGAAGATTGCCGTAGCAGGTATGGCATCTCAATCAAATAAAAAGTAATGCCAGCCAAGAAGAAGGGCAACGCTAAGGTTGCCAAGA
>Ga0208160_1001302_pt1 | contig 10636 bp, 13 predicted proteins | sample CB_VirMetaG_FD_184536 | JGI IMG/M metagenome (GOLD analysis project Ga0208160, IMG submission 184536) | Freshwater to marine saline gradient viral communities from Chesapeake Bay - CB_1504_1 Viral MetaG (SPAdes) (version 4) | ecosystem: Environmental > Aquatic > Marine > Coastal | place: USA... | reverse complement strand
ATATAGGGGTTAATTTTGACATAATAATAAGACCTAATTTCTTAGGTAGAGACGTATTACTACAATGTACAAACACTCTTATAGATTATTTTGATATTGCAAAATGGAATATAAACCAGCCTATAAATTTATCAAGCATTTATACACTATTGGATAAAATAAAAGGAGTGCAAACAGTACAGAATGTACAAATAGTAAATAAAACAGGAGGAAGTTATTCACAATACGCATACGACATAGAGGGAGCAACTAGAACTAACATAGTGTACCCTTCTTATGATCCTATGATTTTTGAAGTAAAATTTCCAACAACAGATATAAAAGGTAAAATCGTAACAAAATATTTTATATTATTAGACTTTTTATTACCATAAATTCCAGTCTCATTTTATAACAATATATAATATAAAATATTACCTAATATCATAAGCAATATTTTATATCTTTTTCTACTTATTCTCATTCGTATAACAATATCAAAGAGAGATTTTGTTTCCTCTTATAATTTTATACACGCCGATTATATTTTATACACGCATACGCTCTCATTATTCGCTTACAAAAACAAAAAGCAATACGCCCAGTGTTGCGTTAGACGAAAATATTATATAAATGTTAAAGAGCACATATCCCCTAGTAAAAAGTATAAATTCGTTGTAAAAATTGTGCCTCTATTTAGGTCTAATATATTTCTAAATTTCTTATTGTATCTCTCTCGTAAAAATTCTCAAAGCAATTTTGGTTTAATGTATTCCTCCAAACTTTTCTTTTCTTTTTTTTGAATCTTGTATTTGTTAAACCAATTATTAAACCCTTTATTCTTTTAAACATTTATTATAAAATACTTAAATAAAAATATTTGTATATATTATATGGCGTTAGACGAATCTTTAGGAAAATCTGATAGAAAAAAAGAACTTGCAAGACTAAGACAAGCAAGATTTTATGAAAAGAGGAAAGAAGAAGTAAATGCTAAACGCAGAGAGAAATATAAAGAAGCAGTTTCAAAGAAATTTATAGAAAATGAATTTATAGAAAAAATTAATATTCCAGATAAACCTGTATTTACAAAAGGCGATATTAAAATAAAAGATTTAAGTAAAAATAAAACATTATCTTATAACGAAATTGTTAAGTATCTTGATGAGTTACAATTAAATCCAAATACTGCTAATAAATATAAACAAGATATTAAAAGGTTCGTTCAAATAACGGAATGCGATGATGTTATTAAATGTTTAAAAAAAAGTGACCTCATTATAAGCAATATTGAAAATGGAAAAATGAAAAATGGAAATCCTTATAGTAATAATACTATGAAAGGTTTATATCAAACTATTTTATTCATTATTGATAGATTCAATCTTCCAATTAATAAAGCACCATATAAAGAAAGGTTTGAAGGAGCAAAACTACAATCTTATGAAGATAACGAGAAAAAAGTTTTTGAAAACCCAGTTATGAAATTCTCTAATTTTATCAATAAAGTAAAGGAACATTTTGGTGAGGATTCAAAAATGTATGCTATCGTAAAACTATATGATGAAGTTCCTATGCGAGATGACTTCCAATTAAAAGTCGTTGATAAAGTTAAAGATACAAGCGATCCTAACTTCAATTATATTATTTTGTATTCAGGAAAACCAGCAAAGGTTATTATAAACAATTATAAAACAAAAGAAATGTATGGACCTATTAAAGTCAATTTAACCAAAGATACAAGTAAATTGATGAGAGATTTTGCTAAGAAAAACAATGTTGGTATAGGAGGATACCTTTTTGGAAGTGATAAATTATCCTCTTATGTTACTCCTAACAATAATAAATTAGGAGTTGAAAAAGGTTTCTCCACATATAGACACATGAAGATTAGCGAAGAACTAGATAAAGTCAAAAGTATTCCTGAAAGACAAAGACTCGCTGGATTAATGGGTCATAGTCCTATGACACAATTGAAATATGTTAGAAATTTATATGATTAATAAAAAATTGATTTAAATATTTAGCAAGTATATAATTTATCTTTATATATATTAAATGACTTATAACGAATCAAGAAAACAATCAATCTATAAATGGAGGGATACTCACAAAGAAGAGCATCTTAAATATTCTAGAGACTATGAAAGAAAAAGATATGAAGCAGTTAAAGACCAAAAAATACAGAAGGTTTTAGCAAAATATTATTTTAAAAAAGAATGTAAAATATTTTTGCAAATTTTAATTGACGAAGTTTAGGAAAAAAATCAATTTCTTTATATAATTTGTAAAAAAATTGATTTAAAGGTATTTTTTTTCTTAATATATACTATAAAATGGAAGTTGTTGAAAAAGTAGATTTTAACGCTATTAACTATTTAAACTCTTTATCTTTTGATAATTTCAAACAATATATTAACTGGGATTGCAATAATGATGAGAAAAAGAAAATGTATGAAAACTTTAAAGTATTCTGCAAAAACCACATTAGAGCAAAAGGAGAAATCAAAAGATTATATGCTTATACCTTACAAACTCCTAATGATGTTGGAGGAAGATTGTTTTGTGGAGGTTCAGTTCAAGGACTTCCAAAAGATATTAGAGGTGCTATTATGAAACATACTACCGATATTGATATGAAAAACGCACACCCTACTATTCTTAAGTATTTATGTAAAAAGCATAATATACAATGTCCTAACTTATTTTACTTTTGCGAAAACAGAGAAAACATATTTAATTCTATTAATGATGATAAGGAGTATTGTAAAAAGTTATTTCTAAAGGCACTTAATAGTGATACTATCAATAAGAAAGAAAAAAATAAATTCTTTAAAGACTTTGACAAAGAGTGTAAATTCATTCAAGAGCAATTATGTAAAGTAGATGAATATTCTCATATTGTAAAATCCGTTCCTTCTAACAAACTTTATAATTGGTATGGTTCTGCAGTTAATCGAATCTTGTGTTCTTATGAAAATAAAATACTACAAGAGATGGTTAATGTTATTCATAGAAGTCAAATTGAAATAGCATCTCTTATGTTTGATGGATTAATGGTTTATGGAAATTACTATGATGATTTGAATTTGATTCACGAAATTGAAACACACATAAATTCTGTATTCGTAGGACTAGACATGAAACTATCTTATAAACAACATTCTAATGCGATTGAAGTTCCTGAAAATTATTATACTGAAAATAATAACATACCTGAAGATATAATAACATTTGAAAAAGTTTGTAAAGAGTTTGAATTAAAACACGCTAAGATTATAAGCACATCATCTTTCATTTGTGAAATTGATACTAAAGTCATTATTATGAATAGAAGTCAAATGAGAACCTCCTACGAACATCTTACCTATCAAGAAATAGTTTATGGTAAAGATGATGAATGTAAAGTAATTGATAAAATGTTTATTGATGATTGGTTTAAATATCCTAATATTAGAAGATATGACTCTATTGGTATTTATCCACCACCTTTAAAATGTCCTCAAAATGAATACAATCTATGGAAACCTTTTGATATGGAACTAATTACTGATTTTGAATACAAACAAAAAGAACTTGATATTATCTTAAAGCATATTAAGATTTTATGTGGTAACGAACAAGAGGTTTATGAATATTTTATTAAATGGATAGGACAAATGATTAAATACCCTGCTATTAAAACTATATGTCCTACATTAATATCAAAAGAAGGAGCAGGTAAAGGAACTTTTATTAAACTGATGACTAAGATGCTAGGAAAAGAAAAAGTATTTGAAACAACTAGACCTAGCAGAGATGTATGGGGAGATTTTAATGGAATAATGAGTAATTCTTTCCTTGTTAATTTAAATGAACTTGGTAAAAAAGAAACTAGCGAATGTATGAATTACATTAAAGGATTGATTACAGACAGCGAACTTACAATCAACAACAAAGGCGTATGTCAATACAAAATCCAATCATATCATCGCTTTATCATTACGACCAATAATGAAGAACCAATCAATACAACTAAAGATGACCGAAGAAAACTATTTATTAGAAGTAGTGATGAACTTATACCAAATAAAGAATATTTTGTTGAAATGAATGATGTGATACTTGAAGATGTTAATGTTATTAAAACTTGTTATGAATATTTTAAAAATCTAGATGGACTTGATAAATTCAAAGCATTACCTATGCCTATTACTGAATACCAAGAAGACCTCAAACAACTAGACATTAACTATATTGAAGAATGGTTAAAAGAACTAGTTTGTGATTATGGAGAATCTACTGAAGATATTATTGTTGAGAAAAAGTCAGTTGAATTTTATAATGCGTTTATTAACTGGACTATTCAAAATTCTTACAAATATGATTTAAGTCCTTTGCAATTTTCAGTAAGATTAAAAAGATTAAATATAAATGGTGTTTCTATCAAGAAAACCAAAACCTGTAATCATACTATTCTTAATATTACAGAAATTAAAAAACATTTTAATTAAGCAGTGTCTATCCATCTATCTCTTCTTTATTATTTATTATATTTATATTTATAATTAATAATAATATATACAAATAAAAAGGTGGAAGGTGTGGTGGGTGGTGGAGGGTGGATAGTCCGTTTTAAGTCGTCTATAAAAACCAAAAAAAACTGGGGATTTTGGAAAAAAGAACAAAAATCCAAAATCCCCGAAAAAAATGCTATTATATGAACCGACCCAAAACAGTCCATCCACCCACCACCTACCACCACCACCCACCACCCTATTTGATTTCTTTATATATTTTAGGAATATTTTGATTTAAAGAGAAATTAAATTCTTTGTATATAATATAAAATGTCTTTTGTAGATGTTGTTGCTTCCAAAATTGATAATATTCATTTATATTTTGAATGTCCTTATTGTAGAACTTCTTATAATAAGAATGGAACTCCTCGTCATAATTCCAAACCAGTAATACACTATCATGGAAGTGATAATGATTTATCAAATAGAATAGAATTTAGAAGTCCGCATTGCACTAAAAAAAATCTAAATACAGATTTTAATTTTAGAATACTAATTGATGATTCAACTATTAGAGTGTAAAAAATTAAATAACTTTTTACACTTTAAAAAAAATTGAAATGGATTTTGGATTTGATGCTTATACTATTTATTGTAATGATTATAAAATTATCCTAACACTTATTCCTGATGAATGTATAGTTAGTGATTATGATAGCGATAGTGATTCAACATAACATGTAAAACATTATCTCTGCATTACTAGGTCTTTTTAATCTTCCATTTTCGTATTTGGAACAAACATCTTTTTTACTATTAATATGTTTCATAACATTTTGATGATGACTTTGATAACCACATTTTTCACAGCGAGGTTTTTCATAAATAAGTTCTTTTGGTTTTTTAATTTCTTCCATTATATATAATATTAATGATATTATATTTAACATCAACAAAACCTAATTCAACTAAAAGATTTACTGCTTATTTTTTAGATGGTAGAGAGATTTCATTTGGTTTAAAAGGAGGAAAAACATACATAGACCATAAAGATCATGAAAAAAGAATAAATTATTGGAAACGACATTATGGAAATAAAACAGAGAAAAAACTAATTAAAAATTTAGTTCCTAGTCCTGCTTTATTGAGTGCTATGCTTTTGTGGAATACAAGTGATTTATCTAAAAATATTGAAATACTTAATAATCTTTGGAAAGTCAAAGATAAACTTAAGGATTAACATCATTTACTAATTCATCTCTTACTTGTTGCAATTCTCTCATCAATTCAATTCTCTTCTGTGTTAATGCTCTTAATTTCTCTTCTCTATCTTGTTTTAGTTTAACAGTTAATGGACTTTCATACTCTGTTATTTGTAATACAATTCTCCAACCTACCCCATTTAGATTAATTTCATCATAAGTTAAAGCAGTTAAGTAGAGAGAAATATCATCAATATGTTTATTATTTAATCTCACTTCAAAAGAACTATTTTCATAGATTAACCATGTGTTGTAGTAACTATTTACAGGAACTTTTAAAAGAATATCACTTATAGTCATATCGTATTCTACTATTCTCTCTTGATTAAAACGCTGTTGGTTTAGTGTAGAACTTCTAATAAACAAACTTGTTATAGGAGATACATTTACATGGTTAGGACTAATATAGTTAGTACTTGTTACAGTTCCATGATTATCGTAAGAGAGAATTGTATTATTTTGAAAAGTAAAACCGAAGAAAGTAGCAAGAATATCATTTAGATTCCAAATGAGTGTAATACTTACTGTGTGATTACCTCCTCCGCTTATAATTCCAAGATTCACTCTACCTGTTTCTTTGCTATATGTAAAATTAAAAGAAGGTAAATGATTATTAAAGTGTCCATCTTCTATGGTTTGTAAATATTCTGTTAATTTAACTCTGAGTTCTTCAAGTAGAGAGATAATAGAGTAATTACCCTCTGTTAAAACTATAGTTGAACTAACATCAATATTATGCTGTGTTTCTTGAACTCTAACTCTTAAAGTGTTGTAAGGAGCAGATAAGGTCTTAAAACTAAAGGGGATTTCAGCAGATATAATTTTTGCTGTAAAAAAATTATTTTCATTACTTAATTTGATTGGTTCATTCAGACTAAATTTAGGATTTTCATTTGTTCCTGAATTTAAATACTTTGTGTCTAAAAACAAATTATACTGGTTAATTATATTACTCATCGATGCTATATAATTAACTATTATTTATTTTTTAGTTTTTCTTTTTCTAGGGACATAAACTTCTTCCTGAATTTCCTCTTTTTCTTCTTCTACAGCATTATCGTCTTCTTTTTCTTTATTTGTTACAGTAATTTCAACCGTAAATGGTAAGGAAGCATCTTTCGTTTTGTCGCAAACAGCGTTCCATTGTTCTGCGGATAAAAAGATTGGTTCATTTGGAACAAATTTTTGCACGATAATAGGTTTAGGTTTAACAATTTCCATTGGATTTTCAGCACTAGATAAGTTTGCAGAAGAAACTCCTAAATTATTCATATTTAGCAATCTACGGGACATTTTATAATATGATATGAGATTTTTTTTCTCAAGTAATATCAAATGAGCGATTCCGAACATTCTCCCTCTGATTTACCGAGTGAAAAAAATGAAAAAGAAGAAGAAATTACCTTACCTAAATCCGTCTTAAAAAAATTAGGTATAAAATATAATCCACCTGATAAAGTTTTAAGCGATAAAGAAAAGGCAAGAAGACAAAAATTGAGCGAAATAAATAAAGAACGACACGCAAAAGCGAGAGCAGAAAAAGAAGCATTTGAAAAAGAACAACTTGCTAAAATTCAAAAACGAATGAGTATTAAAGTAAGAGCAAGCAAAGTTAAAGAAAAAATCGCAAGTTTAGACGAAGAAAGTAGTGAAACTGATGAGGAGGCATTGAACGAATATTTAGAATACAAGAAATTTAAGGCAACCAAAAAGCAACCTATAAAAAAGAAACAGGAAGAGGTAAGCAGTGATGATGAAGTGGATGCAAAGAAAGTGATACAAAAAACGAAAAAGGCAGAAGAGGTATTGCAAGCAGTAAGCAAACTAGACCAAACAATACAAAATTTAAATGGAGGATATGTTAATCCCTATTTAGCATTTTTTAATTCAAGAAAGTAATTTTTTATCCCCGTATATATTAAATGGTTTTAGTTCAAATACCTATTGAAGGATATGATACAGATGGTAGAATAACTGCAAGAGTTCCTGTTCCTTATCAAGGAAGATATAAAGTAAAATTTTTAAATTACACTAATACTTGGAGCACCAACCCTTTATGCTTATTAAGAGTAAATAGTCAAAACCTTTGGGGTGATTATAGAGGAGGTCAATTAATAGTAAGTAGCAATCCCGATGATGTTGTCGTATTTAATAGTATGAAGTATGAGTTTTCAACACATTTAACAGGTTATATTGATATTGACATAACACGCACAGATGGAACTGTTCCAAGTGATTTTACAAATGCTGTATTTAGTTTTGATTTATCTCAACTTTAGTTGAAAGGAAATACAGAGGGAGGATTAAGAAAAATTTATTTATAATTCTGCATTATATATTCTTTATATAATATAAATGTTAGTTCAATTACATAAAGATAACTTTGTTGCCACAAATAGAGAAGAATTAGTTTATGAAGTATATAATGGATACTTTGATGATAATTTTTCATCAACTGTATTTACAAGTAATAATTTTTTAGTCGAGGGAACTACAAACGACTTGACGGATTTAACTACTGCTGTAGAAGCAAATATTTCAGGAACAGATGTAAAATCTGCTATTATATTTGGATATTTTAGAGCAAAAAAGACTGGAACATATAGTTTTTATACAAGAAGCAGAGACGCATCGTATTTAAGAATAAATAATGTTAATGTTGTTTTTAATGCTGGAACTCACGATGCAGAAACAGTTTATGGCGTATTTAATATGGATGCAGGAAGTTATTATACACTTGTTATATACTACGGAAACTCAGGAACAGGACAAGCAGAATTTTCAGCAGGGTATTATGACCCAGCAGATGGATTAGTTATTCCTGAACTTCCTTTATCCGGGAATACTACAACATTAACAGGAGTAGGACTTAAATATCCAGGTGAATATAATGTTACAATATCCAATCAGGGACCGAGCTCAAGAGAAAAATGGTTTTGCTTTGATAAAACTATGTATGGTTCTAACAGAATGGAAAGTAAGGGTGGTATTTATAATAGAACAATTGGTTCATTTGGGACATACTATTCTAACTCTGGTGATGCTACAACTGATATTATTGATGACCCAGCGCCTTATAGGGGGGAATGGTTACAACTGGAACTTCCTACCGCAATAAGGATTAAGCATTTTAAAATTTCACGCCGAACTGACACTAATAATGGATTAATTGATTTATTTACATTTTTAGGAAGCAATGACCCTTCTACTGGTTGGTATAAACTATATGAAAGAACCACACCCAGTAGCACATATTGGAGTTCTAATATACACGAAGTTAAAAGCTTCGATGTTGCTTCAAATGAAAATGCATATAAATATTATAGAATAGCGGTTTTTAGAACTCAAGGTGGTAGTGCTTTTCATATGGGAGAATTATTGTTATACACAGAACCACCACCGGAAGATATAAACTCTTATATCCAAGATGCTAACGGTCTCACTACATACTACGATAGAAATCCCAGAACACAGGCAGTGCTTACGACATCAGACTTTCCTTTACTATATGAAGACAACTCTTTACAAGGAAAGTTCAAAGTCAGTCCATTAGCAGTTTATATCAATTTAGCAAATTTCTCTCTTAGTAAGCATAATATTCTTTATTTAGCAAGTGATGATTTGTTTAATAACTTTAACGGAACTTATAAGAATTATATTCAATTACACGAGAAACCAGTTTATAATGACACTGAAAGAAAAAGATTTACGCAATTTAGCGATGATATGAGTTTTGAGTGTGAATTAAATGGGCGAATTCAATTAACTTTCAGGAGAGGAACCGCAGAACCTGTTTCTTGGAGATACGCTATGGTTATTTTGGATGTTGAGAGAATAAGCAATTAAATTTCTACACATTTTATATAGTTTATAATGTTTAGAAATAGATTACAAGAAAAACAGAACTTTTATTTTAATTATAATACTAACTCCAATAATTTTCTACAAAATAAACCCGACCCTCAAACTTTAGAAAAAATGGAACAAGAAAAGAAAGAAAAAAAGAAACGAAAATATTATCAAAAGGATTGATAAAATTATTTTCTAATTAGATAGTATATAAATGTCAAGCGGTATTCCTATCTTATACGCTCAACCTGAAAGTTTATCGGTTCCCTTTAGTGTTTTAGGAGATGACCTTAAAAGTTTTAAAGGTGCTCGCTCAGTCGTCCGTTCGGTTCCCGCCTCTTCTGGTAGTGCTGGTGCTAACTCTACAATCTTATTTAACCTCCCTACTGGTGGTTATTCTTTTATTAAATCAAATTCTATGTTTTTGAGAGGAAGTGTCGTAGTTACTCAAACTCATGGTGCTGCTGCTGCTGGTCCTCCTGCTGTTGTTGATGCTGAATGGGGTTTTGCAGGTCAAGGGAGCAGTGACTCGGGTAATTTTGGTGGGGCGTCCTCAATGATTAATCGCATTAGTGTTGGTATGGGCGGTCAAACTCTAACTTGGGGTAATTACAATACTTTTAGAAACGCTGTTCTTACTCATGTAACCTCTGCTGAATATTTTACTACTGATTTACGCCAATCTGAATATGCTGGTGTAATGAAGAAAAATACTACTGATAATGTCGCCAACAGAACTATTCACTTTGCAATTCCTCTTTGGATTCCTTGTTTCTGTTCTTCTCAAAATTTCCCTGCTCTCTTACTCAACTCTCCTATTAGTGTTGAAATTTTAACTGAAAGTGTCAATAGAGCATTCTATGCTATTCGTAATGCTGTTACTGATTACACTTTAAGCAATCTTTCTGTTGTTTATGAAACTTTAGATGTTTCCCGTGAATTTAAAGATGCTATGCTAGCAAGCAAGGCAGGTGGTTTCTATTCTATGCATCTTAACAATTACCTCTCTGTTGGACCTAATGCTTCTACTTCTTCTATGAGAATGCA
>Ga0208160_1001298_pt1 | contig 10684 bp, 15 predicted proteins | sample CB_VirMetaG_FD_184536 | JGI IMG/M metagenome (GOLD analysis project Ga0208160, IMG submission 184536) | Freshwater to marine saline gradient viral communities from Chesapeake Bay - CB_1504_1 Viral MetaG (SPAdes) (version 4) | ecosystem: Environmental > Aquatic > Marine > Coastal | place: USA... | reverse complement strand
GTAATATCCATCTTATCTCCGTACTTAGCTGGATCCATACGACCTATTACCCATTTTCTTGCGTCAACCTGTAATTTAGACCTATTAACCACGTTGTGGTCTGTTCTTTCGTTTCCATCTTTATCGATATAAACATCTTTGTCTTGGGAATCAGCTATCTCTAAAATCTCTTCAAATAAATTATGAGCTCTAAGCTTCATTGCCTGGTTATATCTAACCACTTTATTATCGTCGAGGTTTAACCACTTAAAGAACGTTCGTTGAGATGGAGTCTCCTCTCTTCTCAATATCTCTCTAACAGAGCATCCATATTCTATTTCCCTAATTATAGAATCAAAAACTTTTTCCACATCAGAAGGGGAATAAAATCTACCCTCTTTCTCATATCCAGTATCTATCTTTTTCTTCTTCATAATTAAATCTATAAGGTTCAAAGATAATAATTTATTTTTATATAAACAAATAAGAAAAGATATAAATATAAAAGTGGACATTTAAATAAATAAATATGTTAACGTTTTGTTAATGTCCACTGTTTTTTTTCAGTGTTTACTGGGGTTACCAAAGAAAAGTGGACATTTTCACGTTTTTTAGCCTTTTTTGGGGACACCCCCCTAAATTTTCTATTTCATTTTATAGGGGTGGGTATAAAGAGGGTAAAATGTTCACTAATGTTCACTGCTATAAGAAAATTCTTACACCTAATAAGCACTTACAAAAATTTGTGAGAGGTATGGAGTTCCTACATAGGGGGGGTATAGTTTTTTTCTATGGCAGTCGCCGTTTCAATTGGATCTACCTATATATCATTTCCAGTATTTTCGCTTTTTTCAATTTTTTGAACAGTAAAACGCTATCACGGTACACGCTATCACGGTAACACGCTATCACGGTAACACGCTATTACAGTTGCACGCTATAACAGTTGCACGCTATAACAGCTGCACGCTATAACAGTTGCACGCTATAACAGTTGCACGCTATAACAGCTGCACGCTATAACAGCTGCACGCTATAAGAATAGCTCTTATAAACTATTGAAATAGTACTGCTATAACAATATACCGAAAACGGAAAAAGCACCCGCAAAGGTGCATTAAAATCGAAATTTACGTGTGAAAAAAAGTGCTTTACTCTCAATGAGCTTTTTATTTACCCCAAAACATTAACCCCAATGCTACAATATCAGTCTATTAATTCAAGAGTGAAAGGTCTACCGATATCAGCCAATAGCAAACTATCATCCATACCAAACGAGTCAACACAATAGCATAGTAGTATATTACCATGTTCGTAGCCCTCGAATATTTCTACAGTATTGATACTAAAATATTGTTTAATTACTAAACTATTTATAAGCTCATCAATTAAACAATCTTTTATACATTGATTGTCACTACCTAGACCGCCATTAAAGTAATAGTCTAAAAATTCACGTTTTGTTATCTGTAATTTAATCGGTTTGTTTAGTTCACGCCCTTGATTTATTATAAGGTTTGCTCCGTCCACACTTAGTCCGTAATGTTCGGCAAAGCGTTTCACAGTTACAAAATTGTTTACATAGTCAATATATAACTCGATTTGTCTGTTTTCGTTTAAATACTGTATTAATTTAGTGTTTTCCATTTTAGTTGATTTTTATAATGTTATTTAATTGTTTTGTTGTTATTGGGGTAACTGACTGAATCCCCTCTTTGTTATCTATAAACCACGTAAAACGATGTTTTAAAGGTAAGCTTTGCACCTCTTTTAAATAGTCTTTTTTATAACCCCATTTGTTTGCCGTTAATTTAAACTGTTTATCTGTAAAGGTGACAATTTTAAAATTTTGCTTTTTATATTCTTTTAACACCTCAATTATGTTATCCGTTCTATTGCTATTAAAAAATACCTCTATACAATTGTAACGAACGAAAACCGTCGAACCGATTGACTTTTCTAGTTTAGCCTTTAAAATACGGCTTATTTGTCTATTTGACTTTATCACTATCATAATTATATATTTTTATCGGTTAATATTACAAAGCCACTTTTATCCGTTTTCGCCTTACCTTTTGCCTTAAGTCCTAAAATAACGCCTTTATTAAAAATCATTTCAATATCACTTTTATCCCCGTCGATAACCTTTGCACCCGCATAAACGTCGGGCAAAGAATGCGAAAATACAACCGCCGTATTAATACCTAATTTTACAGCCTCTAAAAAATCGGTTTCGTTTGTTTCGGAACGAGAAAAGGTTACACTATAGTTTTTGGCATTTTGGTATCGTATTGCTTTTTGTAATATCTTAGTGTAATCATAAAAGTATACGTTTTCAAGGCTTAGCACGTCTAAATTGGCGTATTTTTTTAATAAGTATATAAAGTCAATATCTGTAGTCCCGTTAAGTCTAAAAACTAACTTTTCGCCTTTTGCCTTTTTAACTTCATTTTGAATTTCGTAAGCTAGTAATTTAATGAAATGAGGTTTTGAATTTACGTAAAAATTGGCTTTATTCATTCTCGAAATACCCACGGATGGATACACACCACCAAGTCCGGCCGTATGCAAGCAAGCTGCAGCGCACCCACTTGACGCCGAAGGGCAAAGGTTAATACCTTTATTGTTTTGGGTAAAAGGCGCTAAATATAGGATGAAGCTTTTCACGTCGTTTTTAATCGTTTTAGCGTTTGAATTTCCCTTACTTAATAAAGTGGTAACTTTGTATTTTTTAGCTTCAATTTTTGCTTCTTTTGTTGTTATATTTTGCATGTTGGATAGTTTTTGTAGTTTTAATATTAAGTTTCTATTTTGGGCTTTCTTTATTGCCGTAGTTCTATAGTCCATAATTATATATTTTTTATGTAGTTAATAATTTTATCACTATAGTAACAACTAGTTAATACATTTAAAAAATCGTCGATTGAATAAATATCATTGATATTAAAATTCTCGTTGTTAATTTCCTTTTTAGTGTAATAATCTAAGCAAAGTATGTTAATTTTATCGTTTTTGATAATTACTTTTATTATACCCCCTATGCAGTATTCTCCAATTTTAAAAGTTTTCGTTTTCATAATTTATATTAAATTTATAAGGTTAAGTAAAAGGGTAAAAATTCCGTAAATAGCTACTATTAAAAAAAGTAGTATTATTTTTTCAGTTTTATGCTTCATCGTTATCTATATTTAGTTGTTCAAAAATAAAATCATCGTCGAACCAAAGAAAGTCGTTTAATTCGGTTTCAGTTAACCCGTCGGGAAAAAGTTCGTCTATTAAACATTCAAAATCGGAGGCTTTGCCGTTTTCGATTATTGTATTTTTTGTGTCAACTGCTCCGCTCCATGCGTCGAAGTCGAAAAGGCTTAAATAATTGTTTATTACTTTCATGGTCTTATTATTTATAAAGTGTTATTGTAAATGTTCTAACTAATACGATAGCTATTGTAATAACTATTAAAAAAATTGCTAGGTTTCTGTTTTCTTTTTTCATGATATAAATTTTTTATTGGTTTTTTACTTCAGCAAATATACAACATAAGAAAACTATTTTGCAACTTTTTAACATAATTTTAACATACTTATTTTTTAAATGATTAATTATCAGTTAGTTAACTTTTGACTATTTATAAAAAAACGTATCTTTAAAGTTGTTTTTTATGGTTTTATAAACATATATATATATATAAGCGAAGTACATTTGTAACGTAGTAAGATAAGGAGTTAAATTGTTACCCTATCGGTTTGGTAGACTATTATTACCCTATCGGGTTAGTAGACTATTATTACCTTATCGGGTTAGTAGACTAGACCTCACCGAGGCAATCGGAAGTCGTTACCCCACCGAGGCAAACGGAATTTAATATCAACCAAGACCCCACCGAGGCAAACGGAATTTAAAAATGAATAGTGTAGAAGAAATAGCAGTAAAAATAGGCGTTAGCACCAACTCGATATACGTTTATATTCGTGAAAATAATATATATCCAGCAAAAAAGGTATATCGCACGTGTTATTATAATGCTGATAAGTTTTCGGATTTGATAACCAGGAAGTACGGAAGAATCAATCACTCTAAAAAGAGGATGCATATAATAGAATACTGGATATTAATGAGGCTTATCAAAACAACTGAAGAGATATCGAGAGATCTGGATATGAAAGAAGCTTCATTAAAAATAGTGATCAAAGAGTATATTAATAATGATAATTGTATAATAATTAAGTCAAAGTTATGAGAGAAAAAATAGAACAAATAAACAGTGTTTTTAATATTGATATCCGAATAAAGAGCAAATCTTTAAGAACGAGATATTTGAGATTATGCTTTTATGAGGAATTCCAGGACAGAGGAATTAAGCCAATTAGTATTACATTAGGTGTGCAGCAATTGGATGTGAGAAGATACAAGAATCAAATTGCTGGATTAGAAAGCAATAATGTTTTCCAGGAGGTACGAAAAGCATATAAAAACCTGGATTACTGGAGATTCAAAAATGCGTTTGATTACCCCCTCCGAGGCAACTACCCCACCGAGGCAACCGATTTAGAAATTCCATATTCAGTTATGGAAGTAATAGATATAATGAAACCGCATAAAAACTTCTCAAGTCCGCTGTGGGATAAGAGGTTGAAGCATTACACAGAGCAAGATTGGCACGAGATAGAACAACTAAAAAACAAACAAATATGAGCAAAGAGTTATTTCAATCAGCAAGACAAAAGAGAGCGCAAGAGAACGAGGCTTTTTACAAAGCAAACGGAACAACATCGTATGGAGAGCCGCAGGTGCTACCAATTAAAAAACCAGAAGCGGGGGAACAAAGAAGTGAAGAATGGTTCAAAGACAGGTTCGGTAAGTTTACTGCTAGTCAAATTCATAAACTTCTGGGAGTACGGGGTTTGGGTCAAACGGGAGAAACTTACGCAGTAGAGAAAGCTATAGAGTCACTTTACGGTCAGGTTGAAGAGAATGTTCAGTCTTGGGATATGCGTAGAGGTATAGAGCTAGAACCAATTGCATTTGGGAAATTCAAAGAACTATACCCGGAAACTATAGAATCTTATATGTTTCCATACGGTGAACACGCAGGAGCATCTCCTGATGGAGTGGTTGGTACAGAAGCAATACTTGAGATTAAGTGTCCTAGAGCAGTTAAGTTCTTCAAACTTGTTGCTGATGGGATTATTGATAAGGAATATATTGCTCAGATGCAGATGCAAATGATGTGTTCTAATTCAAAAAGAGCTTATTTCTTTAACTACTTACAGCTAAACGGAAGAGAATATCACCACACAATAATAGTGGAGAGGGATGAGGGCTTTATAGATATAATGAAGAAAAGAATCGAGGAAGCTATTAAAATAAAAGAGGAGTATATTGTTAAACTGTTAAAAAATTCACAATATGAAACGGAGTAAAATAATTAATAAATTGGCTAAAGGGAAGTTAGTGATAATAATAGATTGCGACAAGCAAAAAAGGATTAGAAAGATATTAAAGAAGGCATTCCCTTATGATAAATCATCGACCAAGAGAGCTTTTAAGGAGATACCATCTTTTGACGCTAGAATTTACAGATGTGAAATTTACAATGATATGTGGACAATGGCTTCATTTACTCCACTAGGATATAAGACAATTAACCTTTCAAATATATAAAAATGGCAAAGACAGAGCTACAAAGAATTACCAGAGTAATGAACCACAATCACTCAAGAGGATTAAATTCTGAAAGAGTAAATAAAATTTATCGTAAAATACTTGCATTAAAATTTGGTAGTTTATTAAATAAGTATTAATTTAGCACCCTAGGTTAAACATTGAACACCTTTGCGTAGCATAAAGATACTAGGCGTAATCCTAGAGCTATTGACACCTTGAGAAAGTGTATGTACGTTTTTTCATATTTGAGCGTATTTTCTAACAATAGCAATGAGTTCTCAGCAAGTTTATTAAAGATAATAATATTATTCAATAAACGTGACCCTACTCTTATTAAGAGGGGTGCTAATTACAGATGTATAGAGAGGAGCATCTTAAAATCCACTCAACCAAATAAATAATATTATGAGTAATCGTAAAAACGCATTCGCACAACCAACAGCAAATCCATCAACTCGTTTTATGGAATGGAAGTCAAACGACAAGTCATTCTCTTACTGGGATAAAGCTGCTGAAAAAGAAGTAGTACAGACACTTCCATTCAAGTTTTTAGTATTAGATGAATTGCATACACTTGGCGGATGGAATGATGCGTCTTCTTCAAGAATCTTCTCTAATGAAGTGAAGTATATCGGGAAGCAAGAAATGACTGCAAAGGCATTTAAAGGAGGAGTTATTGCTAAGGGCGTTTATACAGACATCAAGAATAAAGTAAAAGATGCTGGAGGACATTACTTGAAGTCAATTTACATTATGCTTGAAGATGGATCTCTAGCGAATGTAAAATTAAAAGCCTCTGCAGTTCAAGGATGGGGAGAATTTACCAAAGCTAATAGATCTAAACTAGCCTCAAATTGGGTTGAAATCAATAAGGCTATTGAGGGTAAAAAAGGAGCTGTTAAATTTACTACTCCGGATTTCACTGTAGGAGATGTTTTAACGTCAACTGAAGAGGCTGATGCTGATAAATGTTTTGACTCTCTAGAATCATACTTAAAAACATACTTAGTTCAACAAGATGAGCCGGTAGTTGCTGAGGTTGAAGTAGAAGATTTAGATTTCTAGTTTTTATTTTGTTTTGTTTTTGGAAGCCACAGTTAACGCTGTGGCTTTTTTATTAACGAAATTTTTCGCTAACTGTTAAAAGTTTCTTAACTACTGTTGTGGATTATATATTTTATACTACATTTACAGAAAAACAAATAGATATGAAAATACTAGTAGCGTGTGAAGAGTCTCAGGCTGTCACAAAAGAATTAAGATTATTAGGTCACGAAGCATTTAGTTGTGATTTATTGCCTTGTAGCGGTGGACATCCAGAATGGCATTATCAAAAAGATGTGTTTGATGTTATATCAATCGGATGGGATATGATGATTGCGTTTCCACCTTGTACAGATTTAGCAGTTAGCGGAGCAAGACACTTTGAAAGAAAAATAGCTGATGGAAGCCAACAAAAAAGTATTCAGTTTTTTATGGATTTGATTAACGCACCAATCCCGAAAATAGCAATTGAAAATCCAATAGGGATTATGTCTAGTAAATACAGAAAACCAGATCAAATAGTTCAGCCATGGCAGTTTGGTGATAAAGCACAAAAAAGCACTTGCTTATGGCTAAAAAATATACCTGAACTAGAACCAACAGATATAGTTGAAAAAGGAGAGTTTTTTGAATTTACAAGTAAAAAAGGAGAAAAAAAACGTATGCCGATGTGGTATTACAAAGCTTTAAGAGAAGCAAAAAATCCTGAGCAAAGAAGAACTTTAAGAAGCAAAACATTTCAAGGAATAGCCAAAGCAATGGCAAAACAATGGACAATATGAGAAACTTTAATCAGATTAGCATCTACAAAGATAAGTCTAGGAATAGGTGCTACAGGATATACTCTAATAATGAGATATTCTCCAATGAATACATTAAGCTAGTAGTGGACTATCAGTCAATAAAAATATCAGTCCCTACTATAGACGACCGAAAACATTTACTGAAGCCGCAGCACCATAATATGGGTGGTCATATCGTTACATTCCATACCGATTATGATATACCAACTGGTAAATACGATATAGAAAGTGAGGATAGTGACTTTTTTGAGGTGTTTTATACCCACCCCTATTAACGAAATTCCAAAAACAAGGGGGGTGTCCCCAAAAGAGGCTAAAAAACGTAAAAATGTCCACTTTTCTCTCTTAAGCCCTATAAACACTGAATAAAAACAGTGGACATTAACAAAACATTAACAAATATGAAGATAAGTGTATTTAAGGATTTATATAAATCAAAGGATGTTCCATACTCTATGGAGCTTAATACTGTATTAGATAGAATAAGAGTAGGTAAGAGTAAGGAATTAATAGACAGAATAAGAAATGGGGAAAAAGATTGTAAGAACTCTCTACCTTGCATATTATTTGCTGGGGAATTCACTGAGAGAAATTCTAATTCGCTTATAGCACATTCAGGTCTTATGGTTGTGGATTTTGATAAATACCCAGATTTAGAGACAATGGATAAACAAATGGAGATGCTAAAAGCTAATCCTTATTTTATATCCCTATTTATATCTCCTAGTGGAAAAGGAATAAAAGGGGTAGTAAGAATACCAAATGCAACTAAGGAGACACATCCAAAGTATTTTAAAGCATTTCAAAAGAAGTTTAATTATGATTACTTTGATATATCTAACAGTAATATAGATAGAGTATGTTTTGAGTCTTATGATCCAAATATCTATATCAATATGGAAGCAGAGGTATTTGATGTTCCATTAATAGACGAAGGATATTCTATATCAGAGAGAGTTCCATTAATCCCAATTAGTGACGAGGGTAAGATAATAGAAAAGATAATGCGATTTGATTGGAAGAAGGATTTTGTAGAAGGGGAGCGTAACTCATTCATCTTTGACTTAGCTGGCGCTTTTTGTGAATACGGGATACCTGAATATACAGCAGAAGGATATATCTTGACCAACGTAATAGATGGAGATTTTTCTGAGTCAGAAGCTAAAACAACAATCAAGTCAGCTTATAGAAAACGGTCTTTCGATTCTAAGTTTTTTGAGGATTATAATAAGATAGACTTAATTAAGTCTGATTTAAAGAAAGGGAAGAAGTTTGTAGTTGACAAATATGCTGTAGCAGAAGATATAATAGAAGAGCTTGCTAATGAAACAGAGCACGATGCATTTTGGATAATAGATGATAAAGGCAAAGTATCTATCAATCCATTTAGATATAAGAACTTTTTAGAGAGAAATGGATTTAAGAAGTACTTCCCTTTTGAATCTACAGAACCTACACTTGTCTATGTTAATGAGAATAAAGTTGTAGAAACATCTGTAGAACGAATCAAAGATTTTGTACTTGATTACTTGGTTAAACACGAAGAGATGGAGGTATGGAATTACTGTGCTAAGTTTAATAATCTATTCTCTGAGCCATATCTACTTATGTTACCAACTATTGAGTTGATGATGTTAAAGGACACAAGAGAGAAGTCTTTTATTGCGTTCAAGAACGGGGTTTTAGAAGTAACTAAGAATTCAATTGAATTGGTTGAGTATTTTACAGTAGGAGGATATATTTGGGAAAATCAAATCATAAATCGTGATTTCGAGCTATTAGATGAATTCAGTAATGAATACGAGACTTTTATTAATAACGTTTCTAATGACGAACCATTATCGCTAGAGACAGTAATTGGATATCTACTATCTACTTACAAGAATAAAATGAACAACAAGGCGATTATACTCAACGACGAAACCATAACAGATAATCCAGAAGGAGGTACTGGAAAAGGACTATTTGTTCAAGGTCTTAGTCAAATAAGGAAAATAGCTGTACTAGATGGAAAGACATTTGATGATAAAAAATCATTTCCTTACCAGACAGTTTCTACAGAGACTCAAATATTAGTATTCGATGACGTTATCCGTAACTTTAATTTCGAGAATAAATTTTCTCTAGTTACAGAAGGAATGACATTAGAAAGAAAAAACAAGGACGCTATTAAACTAAATGTAGAAGAGTCTCCTAAGATGGTTATCTCAACTAATTACGCAATAAAAGGTGAAGGAAATAGTCACGACAGAAGAAGATTTGAGGTAGAGATAGCTCAATATTATGGCAAGAAGTTAACTCCATTTGATGAATTTGGTAGACAGCTATTCGACGACTGGGATGGAGCTGAATTCTTAAAGTTTGATAACTATATGATCAGATGTCTACAATCATTTTTGAAGCAAGGTCTAGTTCCTCAAAATGCTAAAAACATTAAGATGCGTAAATTCATAGCAGAAACATCAATGGAGTTCTTAGAATGGATAGAAGACAGTCAGAATATTGGTCGTAATGTAAGGCTAGAGAAGAAACTATACTATGACAAATTTGTGGAGGACTACCAAGATTTCAAGAAGTGGTTAACACGTAAGAAGTTTAATATCTGGATTCAGAAATATTGCTCATTCAAGGAATTGACATATCAAGAAGCAAGTTCTAACGGTCACGCATGGTTTATGATTCAAACAGAAAAAGATACTAACGAAATAGATTTTTAATTATGGGAATAAATTATCAAGAGCTATCATTTATAATGAAAATAGCGTCAAAAGAAGCTAAAACAATATTCCAAGACATATCAGGAATGGCAACAGTAAAGACAAGTGATAATATCGACATCAACTCCTTCATAAACAAAGTTGGAGTTGTAAGGTCAGTGGATCAGAGATTAGATGGCATATGTAAATTCACTTTTATGCTAGACCAATGCAAAAAATCATACAGAAATTACCTCAACGAGAAAACATTTATAAAGAAGATGAAGTTTACAGGAGGAGCTGCTATATTTTACAAGATACTCGACAAAGAAGAAATCGAGTTTATAGAGAAGAATTTAAAATATAAAAACACTCAAATATATAACTTTAAATGAAAGAACTCAGACCATACCAACAAGAACTATCACAAAAAGCAGTTAGTGTCTTAAAAGAGCTTAAAATCGTTTATTTAGCTATGTCAGTAAGGACAGGCAAGA
>Ga0208160_1001295_pt1 | contig 10695 bp, 11 predicted proteins | sample CB_VirMetaG_FD_184536 | JGI IMG/M metagenome (GOLD analysis project Ga0208160, IMG submission 184536) | Freshwater to marine saline gradient viral communities from Chesapeake Bay - CB_1504_1 Viral MetaG (SPAdes) (version 4) | ecosystem: Environmental > Aquatic > Marine > Coastal | place: USA... | reverse complement strand
AACTTAAACATTTCATACCCATTTTTAGTTAATTTAGGTATTTCGTCTACATTGCTAAATGTTGTTTGTTTTGTTGGCTCCATAGCTAATTTTCTATCGTTAGCAGGGTTCCATTTATTTTCTCGAATCCATGCGGTTATAATATATTTCTTACCTTTTACAATAGGTGTGCCGGCATGTAATACTTCATCGTTTACTTCGCCGTTTATCATGTTTTTCCACCATATTGCCTTACCCATCTTAGGTGTAAATGACATATCTAATTTAGGAAAATCAGTTGTCCCACCTTCCATACCTTCATTTAGGTATATCATTAATGTATCGGTTCTATTACCGCTGGACATACAATGATTTTTATAGGAATTACTATCGAACCAATCGTAATGTTGTTTGAATTCTTGTCCTTCCTTATATAGTTGCCCTTGTAATGCTTCTATTCTATCCGTTGAACAACCGATTGTCATAGCTATCTTCTTCATTAAAGACATTACAACTAAATTATCAGCTGGTAGATTACAAGTACTTGATGTTCTTGCTTGTGATGTTTGTGTTGCTTTATCATTACCACCTGCTACTAATGATGGGATATTATCTCTTTTAATTAATTTAATAAGAGTATCACATTCCTTTTGTGTTAAAAAGTTATCTAATTCTTGTATCATATTAACATTTTTCTTTTCTAAATGGGTATTCTATACTTTTATAGTAATCTATAATAGCCGTCATATCATATTTCCATCCACTATCTAACATTATTTCTCCTAATTTCCAACGTCTGGCATTAGCAGTAAATGCTAAAAATTCATTCCTAACTAAAGTTATGGTTAATTCTTGGAATCGTTTAGTGTTTATTACTCTTCCAAAATTGGTTATATAATATTCATCTCTTAAAAATGATATATGTTTACCAACTTCTCCTTCATACAACATTTTTTTTAAATTACCTTCAAATATATCATCTTCATCATGAAATAATTCATCTATAGGTAAATCGTTGTAAAGAAGTTTATTAACATAGTCTACACTATGCTTAACATAATCTCCTTTATAGGCGTTAGCCATTTTACCTTCCATGTTATTCTTTTTCAGCGATATTACTTTCCCCCGATTTTGCATACAACCTCTTTATTTCGTTTATAACTATACCCTTTATTTCTTCTTCAAATAACCTTTGTTTGGCTATTTTATTAATTTCTTTTCTTCGTTTTAATGCTTTATACATATCGGGGAAAGACCAAAAGGCCACCCCAAGCATACAACCCATAAAACCTGCTATTAGCTGTCCGAACATAATTCCTTTAATTTAATTAGTGCTTTCTTTATATCTTTACCTAATCTACCTGGTTGTATATCTAATGCTTTAGACATATCGCTTACATTTACACCTTTGTAATAATGTTCAGTTATTAGGTATTTGTTATAATAATCTAAGGTATTGTAGGTATGGTATTCTAAACATTCCTTAATTTGTTTTTCTACTGGAGTATCTAAATCAGTATTGTAATCTTTATAACTGTAGTCTGGTAGTAATTCTCTATTTTGCATCATAGGTCTTCTATATCTACTATAAAAGGTTGATGTGCTGGATTTTAATTGCATAGCCATCGCTCTAGTTATATAGTGCTCAGGTTTATCTTCAAACATAATTTGATATTGTCTATCTAAATCCATGTTCAGAAATTGCTCTACAGTATGAGGTAATAAATCGGCACCCCATTGGTCAAATCCCTTACCACATAATTTTTTACAATTAATTTCTAATTGAGGATATAAGTCCTCCATTGCTTTTGCTATTGCGGTTCTTTTATCTTGATCTTTCATACGGTAATAACTATTGAAGGGGAATGTAAGAATGAAAAAAAGGAACTAACCCTCTCTCTTTGTCAAATGGCAGTATGAAAATCAAAGGGATGAGGGCGTTCCGGAGTATTCATAAATATAATTGATAGTGATAATATAATAAATCGGTTTCAGGCATCCAAATAATATGTAAAATCTAATAGGTTAGATGTAAATCTTATCGGTGCACCGACGTGCACCTAACCGTTTTATTTTTATCTCTTTATTTTTACATTCAAATTATTTGAATTTTTATAAATTTTATAAGTATAAGGTAATGGAAATATCCCGCTTCTCCAAGCCGTTTATGTAATTGTTCATAACTAATTGGTAATTGTTCACAACTTGGTTTTTTTACCCCCACCCCATACTAAGAAAACAATTGTTATACAAAAACTTAGCGTATTAAATTAAGGTATCTGATCCAACTATATTTCTATAGAAGTCTTCCAACATCATGGGACGGCCATACGTATATGAAAGAAATAAAAAACGACAAAAAGAGAGTAAGAAATTAATCCTACTCTCCTTATTGAACAAATCACAAATACACCCTGGGAATAGTGTAAATTTTAAATATTGTTAATATATTCCGTAATAAGCATTTACATTTGCTTGAATTGCAGTAGCATTTGCTGATTCATCAGTATTAAATAAGATGAGTTCTTGTAAATAGCCTAACCATTGGTTATCTCTACTACCTCCACCTTCATCTAATGCTATTCTACCATATGATACATTAAAAGTTCCTGCACCACAAGCTGCAGTTGATATAGCATTATTATTAAGAGCTCCTTTTAATGAAGTTCCTGCCCTACCTGCTAAAATATGTTGTTGTTCTAAGTTAGTAAACGCCCCTAATTCTAAATAAGCATCATCATACCCAATTAATGTTTGTGGTCCTGCCCCTGGTGGCTTACTCCCAGCATAATTAGCTTGTTTTTGGAAGACATTAATAAATCTTGGGTCAGTATCAGGGTCAATCGAACTTGCACCCCCATTTTTCATATTCCAAATAGAACCCCTTAATGTTGTTGGGTATATTTCAGAATTTAGGTTAGCTAAAACTTCAGAGATAAACATTGTATCTGTTCCACTATATACTTGGTCTATCATATCTCCAGATACTTGTTGCATCATAGAAGGAGAATATATACTTCCACCCCAATCAAAATAGATTGCAGGTTTACCATTTATTAAAAAAGGATTTCCACTATTACAAAATTGAGGTTTCCACGTTCCATTACCTTGTTCTATAGGTCCGTAAGCATTTACAGATTGGTCAAACAAATAAGTGATAGTTTGAGTTCCTTGTGATGATAAAGCCACTAAATCTAAATCACCATTAGCATCAAACCCAATTTGACTTCCATTACTGAGTTGAACTGCTGGTCCTGCGTAAGCATCCCTTAATTTTCTTAAGGAATATCCTGCTACCGCTTGTGGGAATTCATCTAAGAATAATCCCCCACCAGGAGGTGGTGCTGGTGCTGGGGCTGCTGCTGTAAATAATGCGGTGTTTGTATAAATCATATTATGATATGTTTTGTATTCCTGTTGCTACTAAACTATTAGCATCAAAACTAACTGCTGAAACTAAATCATATGTTTGTGATGCTCCTGCTGAACCTACAAATGGTGTTCCATCAGCAAATTTAAATTTATTAGTATCAAATGTTACTGTTCCTGAACCACCTGTTTGTAGTAGTTTTAGGTTAACATTTTGTCCTGCTTGAACGTTTGTAGCAGTAAAATGAGTATCAGCACTTCCAATTAGATAGCATAAAAAGAAGTTACCTTGTGATAAATCTATTGATGATGTGCTATTACTTGGAGCTACAGTAACTACTTGTCCATTTGTAGCACCATTTACAGTAATGTTTTGTGTTAATATTTCTGCTATTGTTGAAGCAAAAGTTGCCACTGAAGCACTATCGGCTGTTCTCGCATCTTCACTAAATGAAGCACTTACAGCTACTGCTGAGTTTTGTGCAAATGAAGCACTTACTGCGTCACGTGCGTTTCCTGCTAAGTCGGCGTAACTTGCCGTAGCAGTCGCTGATAATAACGTAGCTATGCCTGCTATACTAGCGTATTCTGAATGAGAGGCACTTACTGCTGTTCCTGCTGAAACTGCTGTTAATGCGTGTGATGCTGTAGTTGCTGTAGAAGCATTACCTACTAAATCACCAATGAATCCGTTAGAAGCAGTTATATAATTGGCAGTTAAATTACCACCTACTGATACTAATGTTCCATCATCCGTTATAATAGAATCTAATAAGTGATGTCCACCATCACCTTTTACTAATGTATTAGCTGTATTGTATATTGGTGAACCTTTAATAGTATATTCAGGTCCGAACATTACTACACCATAATCTACTGCTCCATCATTATACTCATAATTCCAATCGTTGGTATTGCCATCGAAGAAGAATGAAGCTGTAGTATTTGCTGAACCACTATCTACAACGTTAATACCCGCATATCTCTGTGAAGGTGTATCGTTGTTCAATTGTATAAAGGCATCGCCTGTAATTACTACAGAAGACGTTACTGCGTTGAAGTTTGTTACACTAAGTGTTGTAGCAGTTATATCGTTAAACGAACCACTATTGAAAGATACATCAATACCTTGTTTTATATCATCGGCAATTGAAGAACTTACTGCCCTTAAAGCATTTGATGCTGAATTGGCATTTAATGCTAATGAAGCTGTGTTAACATTTAATGAAGAAGATGGTGTATTTTCCCATAATTCGCTTACTGAGTTATATAATAATATCTCTCCGTTTGATGCTGATACAATTGTTACATCGTTTAATTCTGTTAAGGCTGTTCCAACTTCTATTTTAACATAGATTGAACCACTTACTGTTGCGTTAACAACAAATCCAATTTGAACTAATGTAGCTGGTGATGAAGGTTTAATATTCGTTAATCCGCCTGGGACAACAGCTGATAAGTATAATGGGTCGCCATCTTCCCATACTTCAACACCCGGCCCTCTTGTATCTATACCTCTAACTAATCCGTTAGTAGTTATGAATCCTTCTTGGTTATTTAATATTGTCTCTGTTACAACACCTAATGCGGATTGAGCATCTGCTCCATTAGCTAAGGCTAAATCAATAGATAATCTATTACCTTGGGCTCCTAATATTTGAACTACGGAATAATCTGCTTCTAACAAATCGCCACCAGACTTATTTACTGCCCTTGTTACTAATTCTTGTCCTACTTGTAAGGTTACATTTCCACCTTTCAAACCGATATCTATTGTTCCATCTACATCGTTCCAAGTCATCCTTTGTTCGGCAGGTATTCCACCGATTTCCATATCAATAGATTGAACTTGAGTTGCGTTTCCTTCTAATAAAGAAGAAGTTAAAGCAGTTGTAGCACTATCAGCACTTACTGCTGTTAATGCATGTGAAGCTGTTGTAGCTAAATCTGCTAATCCTGCGGTTGTAGCATAAGATGAACTTATAGCTGTAGTTGAAGATATAGCACTTATTGCTACTGTTGCTATTGAAGCCGTTGAGGCATTTTGTGAAAATGAAGCACTTAATGCATATGATGAACTAACAGCACTATCTGCTAATTCTGCATTTTTAGCACTAAACGCATCTACAGCATAAGATGCTGTTGCACTTGGACTTAATGATGTAGCTATTTCTGCTACTGATGCTGATGTTGCATAAGATGCTGATTCTTGATTTGATGAATTTAAAGCAAACGACGCTGTCGCTACTATAAAATCTGTTCCGGTTGCTGTAGCAAGCATATTTCCCTCCGCTGAACTTGATACTTGAACTAAGTTTTGGAAGGAAGCATTAATTGCTAAGTTACTAATGTCTTGAGCCATTTTTTCTCTTTTTTATTGTTTTATAGGTGGATATTGCGGATAAGCGGAATCAACTATTGGCATTCCTAATCTCCTTGCTAAGTTTAAATAACGTGATCTTGTATTTTGTGAGAATACTATTGGTGATTTGTATTGAGAACCATAATCAGCTATTTGCTGATATAATAAAGTATTTTGATTTAGTTCTGGAAAATCAGCTTGTGTTTCTACTAAATACTTAGATAATCTATCTGCATAGTATTCGAACTTGTTCAAAATACTAGTACGTTTCATTTCATACTTGTTTCTATCTACCTCTACCGAATTTTCTCCACCTGTTGGTGTTAATAATCCGTTGTTTTTGGCGCGTATATAAATAGATTCTAATATTTCATAATATGATGCATAAAGCAACATATCCTGTATATAAGTGTCTAATAACGTTTTATATGCGGCGTTTTCACTATCACTCATTGTATTAGTTTCTACTAAAGTAAGTAGTTTTTGATACAATAAAGTTCCAATTACTCTTTGTAATTGAATATCTTGTGCTGTGCGTATGTTGTTCTTGATTAAATCTGGATCTACTGAATCATTTATATCAGTATACTGTTTAACTTTTGTCCAACTAATTAATAGAGTATCTGTCATAATTAATCTATATTTCCTGTTATACCTCCTGTTATACCATCACCTTTACCTTCTTGTGGCTCTTCTAAATCTCCTACTTCATCTTCTAATGATGCTACTTCTTCGGTATCGGCTTCTTGTGATGTAACTACTTCCATTTCATCATTCTCACTTTCGTATAATGGATTCTTTTGTAATACACCTATTGTTATATCTTCATGATTATATCCTAAAAGCACTTCAAATACACTTAATATTGCTTGTTGAAATGGTAATACTACTGTATTTAAGAATAATCTATATGCTGTCTCTAATTCTTCTGCATTATTTCCTAATCCCGTATTTTCTTTAATACCTAATAAGGCAGGTGATGTAATTCTATGTGCTGATAATATCTTTTGAGATACCATATCGTTAATTGCTACATAATAACCATCAGCGCCGTTTTGAGGAATAGGCGTTATAACGGGAGCATTTTCAGGTGAATCAACGTCTATGTACATGAGGCTTCCCGCGTTGCTACTACCTTGATATTGCTGTTTAAGCATATTCTCAATTGCCATACGCTCATCATCTGTAGCGTTAGTAAAAGTAGTAATTGATAAACTTGGAGCTAACCCGTTTTGAATGTTGTTAATATGGAAATTATCTACTTCCTGATCTAAATCTATTACTTTACTTGCAGCAACATAGTCAGGTCTTGGATAATATTCTCTACCAGGTGAATATGGCTGGTAAACATATATTTGTTTAGGTTCTTCATCTCGTTTTAATGGATTGTATACTGGCAAATAAGGTATTTCACTTAAATTTACATTACCACTAAATGTATACATTTTCTCCCATTCATTGTAGATATAAAACCCTTCACATTGGTTTCTATAATTTTTCTTTTTTGAACGAATATATGAGAAATCTATATGGTAAACTTCTGCTATTCTTGTTCTATCTCTACTCCATATAACTTCAAGAGAAAATCCACCAAATAATTTAATGTCAATTGCTACTTTGTTATATATGTCATTCCAAGATTCTCCGGATTTATTAGCGAAATCTAAGACTGATTCGTCTTCTGTTACTAATCCTTCACCTCGTATTGCTTCAACAATTGCGTTAACTGATGATGCATGAATTGTAGAGTGATTGTATAGATCAATTAAGTAATTAGGATACAAATTATTTGCTCCATACTTAATAAATCCTTCTTCTGCATTTTCCTTACCTGATACTTTTTTATATGCATCACGTTTTATAGAGGAAAAATTTAGTTTATTTTTTTTATCCATTGTAAACTGAATAGTATGATAATTCCTGGTTTTCGTATTTGTATTGTTCATCGTAATCACTTCCTGAAACGAATACTCTATCAGTAGTAATTGTTCTTCCTGGTATGGTAGTAAATCCGTAAGTATACCAAGTATCTGTTATATCAGCCCAAGCATCTGGTGCTTCTATCCATGAATAAGGTATAATTCCAAAGCTTACCCATGCATCTGTTATTGAACTCCAAATATCTGTCGTATTATTCCAAGTTTGTATACTGGAAATACCTTCAAATATGTTGGCTGTATAATGTCCACTTGAAGTAGGGACTAAAGAAGAACTTAAATCAAATAAAATCCAACCCCCACTATAGGCATTAGATTTGTTTGAAGATACAGTTACATTTGTTGTACTATAATCTCCTTCAAATGAAGAAGTTAAGGTAAATGACATTTCACTGCCTGAAAATGGAGGTTGTAAATCACTCCAAATTGCTATAGTAGAACTTCCTGTTGGATTATGTTGTAATTGTATCATATGTTATTTTAATTTAGGTAGGGGTTACGCAATTAAGCGTAACCCTTTTCCTAAAAATTTATTTAGACTACAGAAATTCCTGACATAATAGCAGCTAAATCGCTACCACTACACTCACTCGCTGGATAAGGCTCTTGCCCACCGAATGTTAAAGAATATCCATTTAAATCTCCATAAGCTGTTCCAGTTGCACCACTACCACCAGTTAACGTCATTCCGTTTGATTGACCAGCTAGGAAGAATTTTCCTACTGAATCATCGGATCCGTTATTGGTTTCTATAATTATTTTCAAGTCTTGATTTTGAGCCAAAACTTTAACTTGATTTCTAATTGAAGATTGTAGTTTGTGGAAAGGAGCATTTACGACTTGGTCGAAAAATACAGTTCCATTCTCAACAGAAGGTGTTGGAGTTTCTGTAAAATCACCTGTTTGTTTAACAAGTTCAAATTTATAGAAAGTTCCTACTCCACTAATGTCGGTTAATAAACCGGCACCAGCGCCTGTTACAGAAGCAATTGAACCAGACAATATGTATATGTTCTTAATTCCGCCTATCGAATCTCGACAAGCTAATTCAAATCCTGATGTTATATCACATGCCATCTTTTATCTGGTTTTATTAATTAAACTTATGCTTGATCGTTTGATACGAAATACTCTGGGTGTCCGATTTGAACTCCTAATTTGTTTCTCAATCTGTACTTTAATGTATCAGAGTTGATATCAAACCATAATTGGAAGTTTGTAGTATCAGATACTAAATCTGTACCCACCACCATGTCAGAAGCAGGGCCTAAGATTACTCTTTCAGAAGAACCTAATCCGTAAACACCAACGATTTTCACGTTTGGATATCCTGGTAATGGTACTTCGTAGAATCCGTTTCTTCTTTCTACAGTTGTAGGATCGAAGTGGAATAAGTTTTGAGTAGTTAATCCTGAGATTACTCTTTGGAATACTTTAGTACCCATGAAGAAAGTTAAATCTTCAGCATCGATAATGTTTGCATCAGCATCAGCTAACATAGAAGTTAATTGAGCGTAAGCAGTTGATCCTGTAATTACATTTGCTCCAACTCCTGTTGCTTCTACTACACCTGCAGTTGAACCAGAAATTAATGCTTTGAATCCATCAGCTTCAGCTACTACGTTAGAGTTAGAATCTGTAGAAGATCCTGATACAGCTCCCCAAAGGAAAGTATCATTAGCCTGCTGTGCTTTCTTAACTAAATCAGAAGTTAAGTCGTTCAAGATAGTCATAGTTTCTTCGTAAGAACCTGCTGGTAAAGCAGATACACCAAGATACTTGTCAGTTAATGTTTGTAAGTTCCAAGAATCGTAAGCTGTTCTCTTAGTTACAGTAATGTTTCTTTGAGAAAATACTGCTGATCCTGAAGCAGTTGTTACTGAATCTCCCCCTTGGAAGAATGGAGTAACAGAAATAAGGTTAAGTGGCTCTTGGTATTTGATACCTTCCTGTACTGATACATACTCAGTTGTATTACCAGTGTATACAGTATCAAGAACGATCTTACCAGCTACTTCGTTGTTAAAATCCGCTAATGCGGCTACGTTTAATGCCATCGTAAATTAATTTAAATTTTAATAATTATTTTTTAAGCGCTGATAATTTTGTTAACATCTGGTTGTAGCGCTTAGTGTTACGTGTAGATGCTTTTACTTCTACTTTAGAAAATTTGTTTGGTACAGTTTTTTCTTCAGCTGGTTCGGATGCAAATGCAGACATTTTGTCTTTCATTTTACCCATTTCTTCTTCGATTTCCATCATTTTTTCTTTCATTGAAGCCATTTTCTCTTCAACTACTTCTCCAATTACGGAAATAATTTCTTCTAATGCTGGCATTTCGTCCACCATTTCTTCTTCGATAATTTCTTCTTCGAATTTTTCTTCTTCGATGATTTCTTCTTCGGCTAATCCTTCGCTACCTTCACCTGCTTCATCTGGACGCTTCATTCCTGTAATGATAGATTCACCATCTAATGTGATAGTAATTCCACTTTCAGTAATGTGATCCCCTGCTGGAGCTGGTTTAAGTTCACCATCTATTTCTACGAATACTTTATCACCATCAGCAAATTCACCTGCTTTATCGTTGGTAATTTTAGTTCCGTCTTCTAGAGTGGCTGAAGCGAATGACTGAACAGAAGTAGTTTCTTCAAGATTGAATTTCGCCTTTACGAAATCTCTTAACTCTTTGTTTGTCATTTTAATAAAATTATTGATTTTTAAACAATTTTTGCCCTTAGCAGGGCATTCTTGCACATAAATACGAACTCCTACCAATATCTTTGGAGTAGTTAAAGACTTTTATTATCTTCCTTCTCTGTTCAATATTTATGGACGAACAAAAAAAATATTTAAAAATGAACACAAAGTATTGTAAAAGATGTGAAGAAACTAAATCATTAGATGAATTTAGTAAAAGTAAAGCTTATAAAGATGGTAAGCAAACGTATTGTAAGGCTTGTAATAAAGCCCAAAACGATAAGTATAATGCCGATAACCGAGAGTATTTTAAAGAATACACTAAACAATATATGGCTGAAAATAAAG
>Ga0208160_1001294_pt1 | contig 10702 bp, 9 predicted proteins | sample CB_VirMetaG_FD_184536 | JGI IMG/M metagenome (GOLD analysis project Ga0208160, IMG submission 184536) | Freshwater to marine saline gradient viral communities from Chesapeake Bay - CB_1504_1 Viral MetaG (SPAdes) (version 4) | ecosystem: Environmental > Aquatic > Marine > Coastal | place: USA... | reverse complement strand
CAAAAGTCATACGAGCATGTGGTCTTGGATTGGAACAAGTTGACTGACTTTGAGAAGGAAGATAACACCAGTGGTTCACGGGAGTTGGCTTGCACAGCAGGTGTCTGTGAAGTTGTTGACTTGACAGCCGCATGAGGAGTTGACAATGGTAGGCACGATTGATATACAAGATTACATTGAACATGAGGACGGCAGTGCTACCCTCACGTTTGATTGCGATGTCAAGACACGGGAACTCCTTGTTGGTCTAGGTCTCGTGTCTCTTCTTGAAAAGGCCGTAAACAAAGAGGATGGATACGACGTAGCCAACTCAAACCAACTGGAGTTTGATTTCGATGATAGAAGTTAAGTTAACAAAAGATATTACGGATCGTGCCAAAAAGAAAGCTGCCTCTGTAGGAATTTTACAGGGCAGCATAACAGGTGGCTTGAGTAATGTTGTTGGGGCTATTGGGGAAATAATTGTTGCGGATGTGCTTGGTGCGGAAGATGTCAACACCGTTAACTACGACTTGGTAAAAAACGGTAACCGCATTGATGTCAAAACAAAGCGGTGCAACACCAAACCTTTTCCTAACTACGATTGCAGTGTTGCGGCACACGGCTTACAACAGGACTGCGACACTTACGTGTTTGTTCGAATAAAGATTGATATGACTCGTGCTTGGATACTTGGCGGAATATCAAAGGGTAGATTTTTACAACAGGCTACGCGATACTCGAAAGGTGATGTAGACCCCAGCAATGGGTTTGTGTTTAAAGCGGATTGTTACAACATTCCCATTTCAAAGCTTGAGGATATCAATGTCCAAGAAATTACTAAAGTCAACGCTGTTTGATCTCCACTTTTACCTGAGTGAAAAAGGTCAAATTGAAATAGAGATGTCCAGTGTTGATCCGGACAAGTTTCGAGATGCAATGGAAAGTGGGTTCCCCGAATACGAAGGAACCCACAAGGTAGCCAGCCTGTTACGTTACCTCAATTCAATCGGTAACGAGATACGAGAAACATCGAAGCGATATTTTTAGTCAGCAGGTTTAGCCAACAACGACCCTCTGAAATTAGGATTTCTTCCCGCATCAATAAAATTCTCAATGTCTTGTTTTGTCACACGCTCGTTTTGAAACTTGCTTCTGAAGTCTTGAAGAGTCGCTGCTGATGGTGATCTACCAACAAATTCTTTGTAAATTTTCCTGAACATAGCGTCTATGTTAGGCTTTCCTGCCTTTGTATCTCTGACTTCTGCCCCTGCTGCTAGTTTCTTTCGGGGTTTTGCTTTACCACCGTACATCATGCCCATGCCGGAAGTCATACCCATTTTGTCTTTCCGATCCATCATTGGCGATGACATGGTTGTTCCACTAACATTCTTGGGGGAGCGTACCATAGAGCCGTACGCATAGCTTTTCATTGGTTTCCGTTTCACTGACTATCCTCCTCAGTTTCTTCAGGTTCTTGGGGTTGAATTAGGCTTGGTGGTATTCCCATTACTGCTTCGGTATCAATTACAAAGTTGGGATTCACTATAAGTTCGTAGGCTATTGCAGATTTAAGGATTGTTGAAAACTTTCCATTTAAGTCTCGTGCTTCTTTTGGTGTAAGTCCTTCTGGTGTATCCAAAATTTTAACCATTGATTCTGCAAATTCAGGGTTACTTAAAGCCACGTTTAAAACCGATTGTCTACTTTGTAAATACGTTCGTATAGATATAGATCCACCTAACCATCCCGGACCAACAATTCCTCTGGCAAAGGCAAATGCTTGAGCCAACAGGCCATCAGGTGTAAAACCTTTTGTGTCGACGTGGGATCTAAACCCGGTTGTGACTTTTCTTTCTGTTTCAAATATGGTTGCTAATCTTTCAAGAGACTTGTAGTGTTTGTCTCCAAGCATCTCTATCATGACTTTTTTGTGAGCAGGATCGTTAACATAATTAATAAAGTCATCTACCTTACTGATCTGTTGTTTACCTTTTGAACTGAAGGTATCAGCACCATACTTGAGTCCGATGTTTTCTTTAAGCCCCTTAAAGTAAAGAATTCGGAAACCTTCGTTAACTTCGTCCGGATCCATTCCAAGAGCTACCAACTCTTCTTTTCTTTGCCTGATACTTTCTGGGGTTGCGTTTGCAAAGTTTGATTCCCAAAATCTGGAAGGATTTTCACTATCATCAGCAAACTGTGACATTGTTTTCAGAATGGCGTTCTCTCTGTCAACAATGTCTTTTGCTTGTTGTCTAACAGGACTTTCAATGTTTTTTAACTCGTCGGTAAGATCCCTGACTTCGCGCTGCAAATTTTTGTCCGTTGTGAATAGCTCGTCTAGTGTTTTTGCAGGAGCAAGAATACTTTCCGTGTTTGCAAGTCTTCGAACACCCGGAGAACCGTCTTCATTGATAACATTAATTGTTAAAATGTCCCCTACTTCTTTTACTCTGCTGGCTCTATCAAAATCCGGATTACTCAGATTGTTTATGAGTTCTTTGGATTTTGCAAGGTTAGGATTAGCTAACGCATAGTTGGGATTCACTATAGAGAATCCTGTAATATCTTTAGCACGTTCGATTGTTTTTTGAGCATCCGTAACGACTCGTTGCGAAGTCACTGCAAAATCGGATTCAATCAAAGATTGGAGCATATTAGCAACACGCTTTTGTCTAGGATCTCTAAGGTCAAACACATAGTTCGTTGGCGTACCTGCAGGACCTATCTGTTCTGCACCGTACCACTGCATTATATAATTTATCTGATCGCTTATTTTATCTCTAAGTTTCGCTTGATCATCAGCAGAAAGCTCGTTTTTACTAAAGACAAGCTGTGTAACACTATCTGATATAATATCAAAAGGCTCTCTGGCACGGTTATTATTACTGCGATATGTATACTTTCCTATTCTATCCCTCGTTCGCATACGCCTTCTGTTAAACCTAACCTTTCCGGCGTAGTTATCTCTATCGGTGGGTGAACCCATCAATGTTCTATAAGTTTTTCTTGCTACAAGAACTTTTCCTAACAAGTCAACAGAAACATCAGCATAAGTTTGATTTATAGCGTTATTAAATTTGTTCATTAGAAGTGTGACTTTTTGATTTGGGTTTTTTGATAGTTGATATACTATCTCTCTGTCTCTCATGTACCTGTATATGTTCTCTACTTCATCTACGTTTGCCATAAGAAGGTTAGTGCCTGTGGTGTCTCCTACCTGTTCTGACTTTGACTGTAAGTAAAGTACAAAATCAAGGTAAGTTGAATCTTCATTTCCCACAATTCCGGTAACAGGATCAAGCGTAAACTCTCCGTTTCTAAAAGATTCAAACATGGCTGCTGCATCATCGCCAAACTTTTTTCTTAAATTTCTCTCGGCAGCTTTGTTCATAATTTTATATACTCGATCCCCGCCAATCCCGGAGGATTTCCAAAAGTCACTCTCTCTTCCGAACATTCGGGCTATACTATCGTTTCGGTATTCCTCACCCTCGTTCATTAACATCAACGCAATGGTATTTAAATTAAAGGCATCAGGATTTTCTGCTAATTCCGGAACAGCTTCCTCAATTCCTGCGTAAGCTGCTCTGACAAGAGACCGACGTCTTGCTTCTTCGATGTCAAATATAATGTCAGCGTATCTCCCCTGTTGCCTTGCGAGAGTTTCTGTGTCAGCATTTCCAACAGCATCTGTAATAGCTTGAAGAGAAATTTCAGCCTCCGTAAGCATCCTATCTGTGCTTTCGTTTATAAAATCAGCCCGTGATTGATAAGTTGAAAAAGAGTCTGGATCAAGATCAAACTTCATATTCCAAAGATCTTCTAGGTCTCCTTGTTCTAGTTTTTCAGGAGTTGATAAAAGAACGTCGATACCTTTATTTAAATGATTGCGTAAATCACGTGTTCTTTCTTCCATGCCTTCAACAAACTGCTGGTTTCTTTGGAAGAAACTTTGTATGACTTCATTTCCTTCAATATCTATATTATCCTTTTCAAATCTTTCTTTGATAAGGCGGAAGGTAGATGTGACAGCCTTTGTTTGATCTTCTTGGGCTATTGCAAGCTCCATCAATCTTTCAACTTTTCTTCTTGACAAAACCGCACCGGGTCTAACATCAGCAGCAGAAAGAACTTCTTGAAGAGACATTAAGTAAGGTAGACCTAGCACTTCCGCAGTATTTCTGTGAAAGCCGCTCATTAATTCATCATATTCAGGACTTCCCTTTGTATATCCCAAAGCCAAAACTTCATCTTCAATACCGTTTATATATTCTCCGTATTTTTCAAACGCTGAAAAAGCACGTTCACGACCCTCTTTTGGTAGCACACTTAACATTTGTCCTAGTGTTATGAACGCAGCCTCTTCTTTAGCAGTTACTTCTACTCCTGCCTGTTTCATAGCCCTTCTAAATTCAGCTATGTTTCCTCCTACTATAACCCCCGGCTGTATTAGAGGAATCCATCTTGAATCTTCAAGAAAAGTTGCTGCAGATGTAATTGTGCGTTTAGTAACAGCATCAACCCCACCTACAATCTTACCAGTGATATAAGCTCCGGTTTTTGTCGTGACCGGAGCTATTACAGGAGAAAACAAGACAGATAACGTTTCAGACGAATCTACATCAAGGCCCGTGACTGACCCTAACATTTCAGGACCATAAGCTTGAATACCGGCAATTAAAAGCTCATCAGCAACTATAGCGTGTGTGTAAGGGCTTTTAAAATACTTTCCTCCGTACCTTGTAACGTAGCCTTTTCTTCCTTGAACAAGAGCATCCCGCCTTTTGTAAAGAAAGCGAGATTCTTCCCCGTGTGTAGCAATGTCTATTTTTCCATCTTCAAGAGCGTCATCCAAGTCTTTTATTTCGCGATTTAGTCCACTTATGTCTGCGTCGTATCTTGTAAGAACGTTGAGTTTTTCTTGTGTTCGATAGTGGATATTTAAAGCACCTTTTCTTGAAGTCAACGTCAAAGTGCTTAACCCCAACGACCAAGCTTTCTCTGCCAAATTTGCTTCGTTGCGCTGATACTTTTGTAAAACTTGAAAATCATCTAAATTTCCGTATGCCGTAGGATTAGTTTTTCTTTTATTTTCAGCAAACTTTTGAAGTTGATTTCCTCTGTGCGATGCACCTGACACTATGCCCAAACTTAAAGCAGCGGCAGGAAGAAAGTAAACCAGTGTTTCTTCTGCGTCAGTTAACTGTCTTCGTGATCCATCTAACAACTTAAATGCTAAATCTCGTGAAAGAGGAACGTCTTGAAATACAGGTTTTTCGCCCGGTTCTAATGGACGATTGTTTTCATCAGCCAAAACTTCAACAGTTTTTGTAGGATCATTTGGATCTTGGATATATGTGGTCTTCACTTTTTGGTGAGCTATCTTCCACGCATCTTCTTTGTGATCCTTTATAAACTCTCTTTTGTATATTTCTTGAAGATTGTTTGCTCCACTCTCAAATACTCCAGTATTATCAAGAAACGTTTCCCACTTTGCACCAATAGTTTTCATGTAACTGTTTTGACTTTCGGAAAAGTTTTTCATCCAAAACTCACCGAAGCTTAAATCTGCTTCAGATGTTTCATAAAAAGCAGATCCTATAAAAGGTATGGAAGATGCTGTTGTTTTTAAACTAGCTGTCGTGGCATTAACAGCCATAGCTCCAAGATGAGGAAGACGAGGCCCTCCACCTACAATATTCCAAAATTCACGCTCAAGCTCTTTACTCAATTTTCCTGTGGTAAAAATTCTTAGCATCGTCTGTTTCCCTTCCGTGGTTAAAGCAGGGTTGTTCGGATCAGCAAGAATTTCAGCAATTTCAGCGTAGTTTGAAACAAAGTGTTCAAAGTCATCTCTGTTCACGCCTTTAGGTAAAACCTCTGGAATGTCAACTTGGTATTGTTGTTCAGGAGTTGCTTTAGTAAATGGAACTGCCTGTTGTTCTTCCGGACGAGGGGGAACACCGACAGTCTGATAGAATGTCTGAAACTTCATTCCCTTTGCCTGTCGATTTTGATTCATGGCATTTATTGTGTTGATATTCAGAACAAAGTGTTCAGGAGTGGTTGGGTCACCATAAGAATTTGGCAAGCCGTAGTTGTTCAGCTTGTCTTCAACTTCTTGTTGGGTGGTGCTGTTCATGATGTCAGACCACTGAGCTTCCATAAGATTGAGATCAGGAACATCCCCCCGTTGCTTCATGACATCAACTTTTGCCATTTCAGCTACTTCGGAACCAAACTCTTGTTCAAGTCCTTTTGGTAAAAGTATTGGATCTGCCATTTACTTTACCCTCACTATGTTACTTCCATCTACTTTAAACTCACCGTCTATTCCGGGAAATGTCATATTGCCTGATGGTAACACTACGTGTTGAATTGAGATACCAAGATTCAAAATTTCACTATAAAATTTACTTTGAAGCATTACGTCCCCTACTTGAGGTATTATTGTTTGAACTTGAGGGACCGAAGGTGGAGGGGTAGTTGCGCCCCCTGTACCAGCGGGAGGAGGTGGAGGCGTGGTTGTACCAGCGGGAGGAGGTGGAGGCGTGGTTGTACCACCTGTACCAGCGGGGGGAGTGGTAGTTGCGCCTCCTGTCGGGGGTTGGCTACCTGCAGAACCTACAAAGTTCGGAGATATTTGATATCTTTTATAAAATTCAAATCCATAAACAACTTTACCATCTTCTAGTTCGTAAAGAGTGCTTGCCATTGAGTCCGTGCCTATTCTAACAATCGAAGGAACACTCGATGGTTTATTCGCATTAAACGAATCTAGGTCGTAAAACTGGGTCGCTCCGTCATCAATGAACCCTAACGTTTCAGTGAACTCATCCCCTGTTTGAATTGTTCCACCTGTTGTTCCAAGCCCGTAGGTTCTTCGGAAGGCAGTTTTAGCGTTGTTAACTTTCTTTGCAGCACGAAGAAGTTCAAGTTGTTCTCTACCAATAACACCTTCAGCTATAATACCGTCATAAACAGCAAGCTCGTCCCTGATGAGTTCGACTGTTGCTTCGTATGTTTCAAGAGATGCAAGCTGTGCCTCAATACTACCTGACTCACTCCTAAAGGCAATAAGTTCTCGCTGGATGTCACCCTCTGAAAGGCGTCCTTGTTGGTCTTTTGCTTTAGCACCTTCTGTAGCAATGATAATTGCAAGGGTCTTCATAGCAGCAGCCCCTTTTGCTTTTTCATCTATTGCAGGTTCGTCAAGGCCACTTGATTTCCACTCTGCTTCAAGAAAATTATACTCGTCAGTGCCTTCAGAAATACCTAAAATTTCAGCAACCTGTGCTAATTGTCCAGTCTCACCAAACGTAGAAGATAGCCATGAAATTGTGCGTTCAGTAAGACTTCCTGATGCAATCCGCGTATCAAGTAAGTGCTTTTTATATTGCTCAGTCAAAGTCAACGTTCTTGAAGCAGCAGCAGATCTCTCTGAGACTTCTTTTACACTAAACCCAGCCGCATCTCTAAACTTGGTATCAAAGTTTTTGCTGGTGGTTTGTATTCCGGCTGCTTCAAAGAAACTATCTGTCACATCTTGCTGAATAAACGAAAGACTTACCATCGCGTTAATTTGTGAAAGAGGATCTCCTCTCAAACCTTCTTGAGACATCAGATATTTACCGATGTTGATTTGATCTTGTGAGGTAGGTTTCAGAGCATTCATTTGATACAAGTTAACACTGTGTACCATGCTTTCTTGCATACGCTCGAAACCGTTTGGAATGTCTTCAAAGTATTTACTGAAGTTGTAAACCCAGCGTTCGGTGGTGACTCCCTGACTGTTAGCAATGCTATCAATAGAGCTACGGATTTCGTCTTCTGTATAATCCCACTCTACATCTTTCGGAAACAATTTCATAAAATCTACCGGAACAAGTGGGTTATTTATTTCAAATTTGTTCGGAAAAGTTTGAGATGAAACATACACCGGACTTTTCATAAGCGCAGCGGCTCCCCCTGCTGAATCAGGGCCTGACTGGTTTAAAATAATTTCCTTTTCGATTTCAAACTGTATATCATCCGTTATCCCAAAGTATTTATTCATGTCATCAAAGTACGGAATCATTGAGACATCCACAGTATTTATGGGTTTGTTATCGTTGCCAAACTTTTGCATACTCATCAAATAGCGAGAAGCTCTACCGATGTACCACTGTCGTGCAACGTCAAATTCTTCCGTACCCGGTGTAAAATTCTTCTTAAAATCGTCTATATTTTTATAGTAATATTGACCGAAATGGTTTAGTTCCATCTCCGCTCCGGCGTCAGTTCCCTCCGTCGATTCATACCGATCTCCAACAGGAACACCCACCTTACCAACAAAAAATTTATTAGAGTCATCCACGTCGCTAAGTAAGCCAAGCGTGTTAAACATGTCAGCTTCAAAGTCAACCGGGTCAGACTTTCTTCCGAAGATATCAATGCTGGGTTTTTCATTTATTTTTGTACGAGCATCACCTATTGCTTTTGTGATAAGACTAGCAGCAGACTGGCTTTTCAAGTCACCCTTGATCATGGCATCAAACATCATGGCCTGATATTGATCAAGCTTATCCCGTTCTGTTTGACGTCTCAGCTTTTCTTCTTCAATGTTTTTGGTAAAGCCGTTTACAGCACCAAGTAAAAATGCAGCAGGTATACCCATTAGTCTTGCTCCTCTGCGTCAACTTTCATAAAGCCTTCGTCTGAATCTTCCATATCCATAGGTCGCATACCTTTGCGAATTCCCTCATTTAAGTTTTCTTTTATGTAGGCAAACATGGCAGGGTTGTTTTGTTTCATCATGGTAAAGAATGTTTTGTCATCCATTTCATTCTTTTCCATCACATTGTCATTTTCAAAAAAACGGTAAGGAACACCTTCTTCTTCCGCCATGTTTGCTATATACAAAGCTAAAGGCCCCTTAATAAGTAAGCCAACATCCGGATTAAATTTGCCTTCTTGAAAACCTTGAAAGATGTAACCTTCAACAAGGGCTTCAACCGAAGCTCCTACCATAAGAAGCTTAACCATTTCAGATTTAATTCTTGGTTTTTTAAGTGTAGCTATTGCTTGTTCCAGAACTACGTCGGGGTTGACTTGCTGGGGAGGTTTCCCCCAAGCCCACTGTTCATTATCTAAAGTTAGACCGTATCCGGGAGGAGCAGCAGAGAAATCATCCTTTGCTTCAATGCTTCCCGGACGAGGAGCTTTCGGATTTATGATCATGTTAGTTCTGGCCTCTCAAGAGATGCGGTACGTCTACCTTGTGCAACGGTAGGAGCTACAGAATACTCGCTGAATAGCGCACGTACTTGATCGTTTCTTGCATTTTGAAGGTTGGCTAGTGCGGTTCGTATGTCAGGGTTGTTATATCCCGACAGTCCTTGAGAAAGCCCTGCACTAGCAGCACCTTGTGCAGGTGATACATAGGTGCGAGTCAACTCCCCCACAGATCTAGGTCTAAGATCTGGAGCAGCACCAAAAGGTCGGTACACATCGTTGTCACTTTTTATTCCTTGAGACTTTATAAAAGCTTCCGCTCCCGCGCTAAGAAACCCCAGCGCACTTTCTGTTTTTGTTTGGGGCTTTTCTTCCTTTGTCAAAAAGGAGGTAACAACCGGAAGAGCCGTTGCTATAGCTGTAAATACATCAAACATTCTGTTAACTTCCTATCCAAGTTGCAATCCAGTTACCAATACCTGCGGCAAGATTGTCTTTCTGTTGCTTGTCGTAAAGTTTTTCGGTGTTAGCAAATTCCATAGCCATGATACCAACTTCGTGGTTTCGCTGGAGCGCAGATTCGCTTTTTTGAAAATTCCAAGCAGCGTTGTCACGATACTTTTGCCAAAAATTATTCAGAGCGTTTTGGCTTGCATTAAACAAGTTTTGAGTGTTGATACGGTTTGTTTCGTTTTGGATTGATGTTTCAGCGGTGTTTATTTGACGTCTCCACTGAACATTTGATTGGTCTATGGCGTATTGCATGTTAGCATTAAACTTGTCACGAGCATCGCGAACTGATGTGTTAAACTGAGCCATAGCGTTAGATTCGCTGGTGTTGAACTGATTCATAGCCGCTACACGGTTGGCGTTGGCAGTTTCTACTTGTGATCCAAGTTGGGCAAAGAACTCTTCAACCTGTATTTCATTTTTTGCGTTAAATTGCTGACGGGCGTTTTCTTCGGCAGCATCTTTGAAGCGTTGTATGTGAGTGTGTTAGATTGTTGCTGTGCATTTAAGTTAGCAGTTTCAATAGACAGTAAACTTTGAGCGTTAGTCACGGCACTTTGCAACCTTGCAGAAAGGTTGGCTTTGTCCATCGCAGCGTAGTTAGCAGCGTTAGCTAGTGCCGTTTGTTGCTGGTTGTTTAGATTTTGAAGCTGAATAGTTGCGTATTTTTGTGCATCTTGTGCTGCGATAACAACACCCGATTCCATTACGGATTGTGTTATAGCTGCTGCAGCCATCGAACTAGCACCAAGACCCCGTGCTTGCATAATTCCTGCAATCTTACGAGCAGCCGGAGATGCCCATGCCGGAAGAGGTTTGCCTTCTTCGATGCCAGACAGTAGACTTTCCATTTGGTATTGAATGGTTGCACGTTCGTCAAGTTCTTGGGTAGCAGCTTGTGCAACAGAAGGTGCAGACACTTGACCTTCAATTTGGCTAAAATCAATCTGAGGAGCGGCTCCGATTTGGGCTGTTTCAGCGGCTGTGACACCCG
>Ga0208160_1001289_pt1 | contig 10720 bp, 4 predicted proteins | sample CB_VirMetaG_FD_184536 | JGI IMG/M metagenome (GOLD analysis project Ga0208160, IMG submission 184536) | Freshwater to marine saline gradient viral communities from Chesapeake Bay - CB_1504_1 Viral MetaG (SPAdes) (version 4) | ecosystem: Environmental > Aquatic > Marine > Coastal | place: USA... | reverse complement strand
GCCAAACAACGCCGGAGCCCTGTGGCGAGCAGAAGAGTTCATCGTCGAGCAGTATGCCGGAGGCGGGTTGGACAACAAAGAACCCACCGTGTCGGCATACGGTATCGAATCGGAGTTCATTGGACACCGCGCCGATTTGTGCTTGTTTGACGACGTGGCATCCCCGGAGAACGCCAAGGAGTCCGTAGCCAGGGACAAGTTGCTGGAACGCTGGGACTCCATGGCTGAAGCCCGTGTCGATCCGGGTGGACTCCTTGCAGTGATTGGCCAAAGGCTTGGCCCCTTGGACCTATACGCACACTGTCTGGCAAAAGTGACCTACGAGGAAGAAGAGTACAGCGGCGAAGACGTAACCGACATCTCCGACATACCCGACCCGGTCAAGACCCACAAGTACGAGCACATGGTCTACAAGGCTTACTACGACGAACTGGACACCGGACCGGCATCCAGGCGCAATGACTCACCGCCATGGCCCGACGGCCCCCTTCTTGAGCCATACCGTTTGTCGTGGAGAGACTTGTCCTACATTCGTCACTCCAGCCCACAGAAGTTTGCCACCGTCTATCAGCAAGAAGACATGGCCGAGGGCAACTACCTAATCGAGCGCGTCTGGGCAACCGGGGGAATCGGGCCGGATGGCGTCATGTACCCAGGCTGTATCGACAGGGACCGGCGACCCGGCTACATCCCCTACGGCCTAGAACCCCCCATCGTCTCCATTGCCACCGTCGACCCGTCGCCCACCCAGTTCTGGGCATTGCAGTGGTGGCTGTTCCAGCCGGAAACAAACTTGCGCTACTTGATTGACTGCGAGCGAATCAAACTAACTGCCGAAGACCTTCTTGGTTACGACACCCAGTCGCGAACATACGGCGGCATTATGGATATTTGGCAAGAGCGGTCGTTCGAGTACGGGTATCCCATCTCTCACTGGGTTGTCGAAATCAACGCCGCGCAGCGATTCCTTCTGGCCCACGACTTTGTCCGACGCTGGCAGGCTTTGCACGGTGTCATGATCGTACCCCACACCACCTCCCGGAACAAGTTAGACGAGAACCTTGGCGTAGAAGCACTTCTTCCACCCCTATGGAGAGCAGGGCAAGTTCGTCTCCCCACCATGACCGAGAACTGGAAAACCCTGGCGTTTGTTGACGAAATGACATCCTGGACACGGGACAAAAAGAACGGCACAGACTTGGTTATGGCTCACTGGTTTGCCGAATTACACATGCCACAGTTGGGTCCGATACGAACTCCCCCTAGGATGTGGCGTCCATCGTGGATTTGATTTTGGCTGTGCTATCGTTTTGAGCAGTCATGGCCAAGAAAAAGTTGTCTGATTACCAAAAGGCGCGCCGCGAATTCGTACAGCGACGCGCATCGGGAGTTGGTGGCGACGTCACCAAAGAACAGAGGCAACAGTTCCGTCAGCGATTTGACGTACTTGCATCGACAAAGCAGGGTCGTACGCAATTGGCACAGCGCGCATTGCCCACCGGTGGACCAGAAGAACGCAGAGACTACAAGCGCATGCTGGCCACCGAACTACCGGCGCGTGGCAACGTAGGTAACGGAACGAGCGGCGGGGGCTCTTCGCCCTATAAGCGACCAACAGCAAGTGAAATTACTGCTGGTTGGCAGCAGGCCATCAAGAGTGGATCGTACAAAGTTCCAACACGAACTGCACCGGCAAGTAAATCAAATATCAATGTTCGTGGTGGCGTTGGCTCGACGCAGTATGGGCCTCAGTACTCGCCGTCAAAGAGCAACGTGCAAAAGGCACAAGACCTTTGGAGCAACAGACGAAACAACATCATTGGCAAGGGCATTGATTTCCCTGGCCGTGCAGCGCTTGACCGAATCACCAACCCGCTTACGGGAAGTGGAAAATTTGGAGTTGACCCAGGAATTGAAATACACCCCAAGGGTATTGTAAAAGCCGTCGGAACTGAAGCAGCCGAAGCAATTCTTCTTGCTGGTGGCGGTGGGGCCAAGACTACCGCAACGGTTCTTGGTGGAACCAAAAAGGTTCTTCAGTTTGGACTAAAGAAGGTTGGTCAGGCGTTTTTCCAGCAAGCAAAAAACACCACAAAGAACACTGGCACAAAGGCTACTGGCACAAAGGCCACTGGCACAAAGGCCACTGGCACAAAAGGTACGGGTACGAAGGGTACGGGTACGAAGGGTACTGGCACCAAAACCGGAGGAACAAAATCACCAGGTCGCAAACTTCCAGATACGAAGACGTCTAGCACCAAGACGCCAGGTCGCAAACTTCCCGATACAAAAGCGACAACCACCAAGACGCCAAGCACTAAGACGTCTAGCACTAAGACGTCTAGCACTAAGACGCCTGGTCGTAAACTTCCGGATACAAAGCCCGCTGTCACCAAAGAAAAGCCTCCTGTAACGAAGGAAAAGCCTCCTGTAACGAAGGAAAAGCCTCCCGTCACTAAAGAAAAGCCTCCCGTCACTAAAGAAAAGCCCCCTGTCACTAAGGAAAAGCCTCCTGCAACCAAGGAAAAGCCGCTATCAAAGTCTGCTGCAAAGAAGGCAGAAGACACCAAGTTGTCTCTTGGCATCAGGCAGCAAAAGTATCCGAAGGCAGGCGAAAAGGATTTGGACTTTATCCTTAGGGTCGAGAACGCACAGGACATAGTTACAAACCAGAAGCAGAACTGGTACCAGTACAGCCAGTGGCTGCAGAGTTCACAAACGCAAGCGAGACTCCGCGCACTGCGAGGAAAGTAACCCATGCTCTCAGCAGAGCAGATTGTAGAACTGTACAACAACCGCAAGTTGCGGCTTGGTCCGGTGTATGAGCAGATGCGTCGCGTACGCGATCTGGCAAACGGCGAAGTTGTTGTTCCGCTCAACGAACTCGACAGGTCAGCCAAGGCAAACGTAGCCAACCTGTTGGTGCAAGGTCTCGACCAGATGTCGATGCGCATTTCGTCAACCATGCCAACTCCGTATTTCCCTGCGGTAAAGGATGGATCAGAGCGCTCAAAGAGTTACTCGCGTATGCGCCGCAAGGCCATGCTGTCGTTCTGGGACCACAACAAGATGCAGATGAAGATGCGTCGGCGCGCACGTCACATGTTGGCGTACTCGCAGTCGGCCGTGTTCGTCAAGCCAGACTTCCGCACCTTGATGCCCAAGTGGGTTATCCGCAATCCTCTTGACACTTTCCCGGCTCCGGTTGAAGACCAGGACGAGATGCTGCCAGAAGATTGCATCTTCACCTACAAGGTGAATGCAAACTGGCTGCTTCGCAACTACGGCGAACTTGTTGGTGGACAACTGCGCATGGGCGAAGTCAACTCCGACTCTCGCTACACCATGCTCGAATACGTTTCGGCTGACTCGTTGCAACTCGTGGTGCTCGGCGCAGAAGACAACCCCGAACTCTCGCTGGCTGAGCGCGCTGGCCTTGAGTCAATGCTGCTTGAGTCAATCCCAAATCGCACCGGCATGCCACTGGCAGTTGTTGCCAACCGCATTACCCTCGACAAGCCCAAGGGCCAGTTCGATGGCGTCATCGGCATGTACTACACGCGTGCACGCCTGCAGGCGCTTACCGAGATTGCCATTGAGCGAGGCATCTTCCCCGAAGAGTATCTGGTTGCTCGTACCGGAGAAAACCCGGAGATCATCCAGTTGGCCGATGGCAAGAGCGGAGTGCTGGGTGTTGTTCGCGGCGGAGATATCCGCAGCCAGGAACTGAATCCCGGATACAAGACGTACGAAGCACTCGACCGCCTTGAGCGCCAGGAACGACTCGAAGGCGCAATCCCCGCCGAGTTCGGTGGAGAGTCGGCAACCAACATCCGAACCGGACGACGCGGCGAAAACGTGCTGTCGGCAACCGTTGACTTCAGGGTTCAAGAAGCACAAGCCGTATTCGAAGCATCGCTTCTTGAAGAAGACAAGATTGCAATTGCCGTCGAGCGCGCATACTGGGGCGACTTCCCCAAGTCGTTCTTCATTCAGTCACGCTCGTCAAGCGGACAGGAATCGTACGTGCCCAACAAGATTTGGGAAACCGACTTCCATTACGTTGCGTACTCGGCTGCAGGCTCCGACGTCAACTCACTCATCGTTGGCCTGGGCCAGCGTTTGGGAACCGGCATGATGAGCAAGGAATCCGCACGCGAAGCCGATCCGCTCATCTCGGACCCAGAGTTCGAACACGACAAGATTATTGCCGAGGGTGTCGAAGCAGCGTTGCTGTCCAGCATTCAACAGCAAGCACTTGACCCCAACGGCCCATACCAGCCGGAAGACCTTGCGTATCTCACGCGTTTGATGATGGAACAGGACGTTACGCTTTACGAAGCAGTGGAGCGAACCAACAGGCGTGCACAGGAGCGGCAGGCTATGGCCATGCCAATGGGTGCACCGGAAACAATGCCAGGTTTGGCAACTCCGGGAATGGGAGCAGAGGCTCCCGTATCAGGTCCAGGGGGACAGCCGAGCCTGGAGCAACTCTTAGCACAGATCGGAGGCTGACGTGGCGAATCGTTTTGATTTGCAGAACCCTGCACAGAAAATTGCAAAGAAGGCCGCAAAAGGTCAAACCTACGGCAAAGCAACCGAACAAATTGCCAGCCAGTCGGCGGTTCCGATGGGCTCGCCCCCGACAGATGTTAGTGCCGCTCAGGCCGCACGCAGGCCAATGCCCGTTGAACTGACCGCACCATCACAGCGCCCACAGGAACCAATTACGTTTGGCGCAAACTTTGGTGAGGGACCAAGCATGTATCAGGCCGGAATCCCCATGGTCGACCAGTCACAAATGGCACTTCAGGAAATTCGTCAGATTGCTGCCATGTTCCCATCCGACGATTTGGATGACCTTCTTGCGCGCTACGGGATGTAGCCATGTTTGAAAACGCAATGTTCCCAGAGGATAGGGAATACCTCCTGTCACTCGGGCAGGGAGCACAGCCAATGCAGTTTGATGTGTCGCCTGCGTATGCGCAATCGATGGCACTCAAGTTGCAGCAAATCAACTATCGAGCACCCTGGCTGTCGCCTGAGGTTTCTTTGTCGTTGGCTCGGGCTAATGCTTCAACTGCAGCAGTTGACCAAGTCGGCAAGATGTACATGCAACGAGAGTTGGATTCCTTTGAAGCGAAGAAGGCTGCAATTGGAGAAGCCAATCCAATGGTTCGATATGTCTACAATGCTGCCGGATTTACAAAACGCATTGCCTCCAAAACCCTTGAAGCGTTGATTCCTGGTGCGGTTGAATCCGGCGTTGGAGTGGGCACAGATATTGCTGGCGCAGCGGCTCAACTCGTAGGACGCCCAGCCAAGTGGGCGTCACGGTGGTCGCTATCTGCATTGATGGCCGCACCAGAATACGCAAACACAATCCTTGGCCAACTCTATGCTGGCAAGGGAATTGATATTCCAGGAATGCTCCATGCGTCCACATTTCAAACAATGTTGGACAACCCAGACAGACAGGGAACTGGATGGTTTCCAAATCAACAAATCGTTGAAGAACAAGCGGCTAGGTCGCGGGCTGTTCGTGGAACAGTTTATGGGTCAGCATTCACCCTTGGACGTGGGGTCATGGCTACCGGTGGAATCTTCAAAGAAGAAGATGCTGCTTATCGCTACGGCTCCGGAATCATTGACGCGATATTCAACGTAGTTCTTCCGGAGCCAAGCAAATACATCACCAAGGGCATCAAGTTGGCAAAGTATGGAATTGCCGCAGGCATAAGTGGCGACTCAGTCGAAACCTTGATGCAGGCCGGTAAAGCAATTGATGGACTCAAGGGAATCGTTCCGATTTTGTCCGAGGCGGATGCCAAATCCCTAATCAAAGCGCTCGGCCCGACAAAACAGAAATACCTGAGGGAATCCGGTCTTGGCATGGATGTGTCCGGCGCGACGTATAACGCGCTGCAATTCGACAAGTTTTTCAGGACAAACACGTACGCCAAAAAATTGGTGCAAAAACTCATAGATACAGACGACGTGGGATACATCTGGGAAGACATCTTCGACGGCAAGATCACCACAGACATGGCACTCAGGCTCAGGAAAGCCAAGAACGAAGACCAGGTTATCCAGGCCCTTACCAGCGGTTGGACGTATGGAGAAAAGACTCTGCAGACAGGCATTGGCAACTATAAGTTTGAGCGGAGTTTGGTTGGTAATTCAATCCGCAAGATGCGATGGTTCCAGGAAGTTCCAGAAGAATTGATTGTTGTCAGCGGTGGTGACATCGACAATCAAAAGTCGATACTAAACATGGTCAGGTCATTGCGTGCAGGTGGTGCAACCGACGAAGAAGTAAAAGTATTTTTGAATGGAAACCCCAGCAAGAACGTCATGGGCGCTCTTGAATCGTTTTCCAAACTTCCAAGCGCAACACCCACGGCCAGAAAAAAGACCGTCGATACATTCAAATCGTACCTGCGCACCTACATGCGTTCGGCTGGAGTCCGCGACGAAGTCATCGACGAGACGCTCAACGCCGGTGAAATGACCCTTGATGCAGTGCAAACGTGGCTAAGGAATCGACAGGGTGTTGAAACAGACAACGGACTGATGAAGGCCCTGTACGAACAGTTCAAAGATAATTTGCCGTCCGATGTGTTCAATCAAATGTTTGATGGTGCCGGGTACACCTTCAATGACGTGCGCATGATCCAGCCAGTGCAGTTGGTGGAAATGCTGAACCGTGTTCAAATTCTTCCGGACACGCGAACAATCCGCAGACTGACGCGCAACTCTTTGTTTAGGCGCGCTCTTTCTGATGAGAACGGAATCCAGGCAATTAGCAAACTCCCAATTACGAGCCGATCACCAATTCGCCTTGTTGACCACGTGCCCCGTGACAAACAGGCAATTTACAGCGAGTTGAGCGACAAGGTTCGGGAATTGGAGATATTGAAGGGACCCGCTCGCCGCAATGCCCAGGATGAAATTGACGACCTCAAAGAACAGATGGCCGCACTAACACAGCAAGTAAAGCGCCCGGTACTAACCGGAGAGCAACGCCTGACCCTTGCCGCTGCCGAACTACTTCAGCAACGCGTCTGGAAAATCTTGGCTTTGTTTACCGGCGGATATGTGGTGCGAAACATGATGGACGCGCAGGTTCGAATGGCTGCTGGCGGAGTAAATCAGTTCCGTCACCCAATCGATTACATCCATGCCGTCATGGGCAAGAAATATTCACAGAGCATCATGGGTGTTGAGTTTGCCGACCTTGGTGTTGGGGCTGGAAAAATTGCCGCACAAGAAGGCCGCGAGTTGGCAGAAGCCGGTATTCGCCCCAGAATTTGGGAACGCAGCAATGCCGATGATGTGCTCGAAGACCTGCGCAACGCTTTTACCTCAAGCAGAGCCCGACACGGCTGGACCTCGGCAGACACAGCAAGACACCAAATCAAAACCAATTCATTTGTCAATGTCACGCGAGTAGATGGGCCAAAGCGTTACCCCAGCAGATACCACACGGATGGCGTAATACAAACTGCACAGAAGTCTCTTTCCGACGATCTGCAAAACAGGGTTGCCGTCGCTCTCTCCGCTGGCAAGTCCGATGAGGCAATCGTAGACGAACTCATCAAGTTCTTGGACAACGAAAGGACGTACGCCTTTAGGACGGTCAACGGATTGTTCAGCGATGGAATTGAATTCTACGACAAAGCAAACGACATGATTCAAAAGTTCCCTCCCGTGAACCTCCTTGCGCTGAAAAAAACAGACCCGGATTTTTACCAGTCTTTGATGTCCGCCTACCTGAAGCATGTGGTTATTGACGGAGTAAAAGCAAACACCGGAAACCTGGACGAGGTGCTGTTCCTGTTTGCACACAATGCCGTCGGAGACCTAAAGAACGCAAGAGTCGTAGACAAGTCTTTGTTCAAACTAAAGAACAGCAGGGACAAACTGTCCATTGGTCAAAAGCGCATGCTTGAAATTGACGGGGTGCAAACACCGGGCATTCTGCAAAAGATTGATGGCGATGCTGTCACGTTTGTGCCGATCACCGTAGAGAACGCAGCCACCGCCGGAAAGAATGGACTCGGAGCCAAAGAGGCACGCCGACTCATTGAGCGCTCCCCACTCTGGGATGAAAATGCGCAGAAGGGGCTTGCTCGCGCATACCCACGTGAACAAAAGATTCGCTACAAGTCCGGTGGAAAATTCGACAGCGTCGAGGATGCAACGCAGCGATTCTTGGACAAGGGAACAAGTTGGTTCTTTGACTTTTACGATACGGCTTCCCGCAAGTTGGAAAAGTCAGTTGTGTTCCGCGAGTACTACTACGACGAAGTAATCAAGCACCTTGATAGCCTGTCGTACGAAGAGGGCATGAAGTTCTATGCCGACATCTACGAACGAAGTGGCGGAAACATCCGCAAGTACCTGGGCGAAAGCACGGGAATAGCAGGATTCTCAAAGAACCCCAAAGTCACCACCGCAATTGAAAACCTTCCCAACAGGAAAGGTGCTGTTGGCACCCTGACGCGGGAAGAGTTGGACGAGTATGCGCGATTTGTCGGCATTACGCGAACCAAGGAACTTCTTTATGATGCCTCCTCGCGCAACAACATCCAAGATGCGCTCCGCATTGTCATGCCATTCGAGGCTGCTTGGCGAGACATCATTGGCCGATACATGTCAATGGCAATTGAAGACAACGTCCATGCGTATCGCCAGTTCCACAAGATTTATCGCGGCGCCTCCGAAGCAGACCCAGACATGGACGGCCGTGGGTTTATCTACCGCGACCCATCAACCGGTGAGCCCATGTTTACATTCCCACTTTCCGGAAGAATTGCAAAGTTCTTTACCGGAGTTGACGCGCCATTGGCCGCCCCTTTGTCACGACTATCTCAAGGCATCAGTTTCTATCCGGCACTTGGTCCGTTTGCAAGTTTTGCCGTCTCCACAATCCTTCCGGATGTCCCCAAGTATGACGCGCTCAAGACGCTACTCATCCCATACGGAGAGGTTTCGTTTACTGACGCCATAAACCCGGTTCCGTCGTGGCTCAAAAAGGCTTATCCGGCCATTGAGGGAATGTTCAACGACCAGGTTCGAATGAACACCGTGTATGGAAATACCTACATGGAAACTCTGCGCGCACTGTCCGTAAACACGGCCAAGTATGACCTGTCCACGGAAGACGGGGTGCAAAGAATCATGGCAGACGCCAGGGGCATCGCACAAAAACTCACACTCATGCGCGTGCTCGGTCAGTACATTGGTCCGGCATCTCCCGGCACCGAGATCAAGATTCCTACCAAAACTGGCGACAAGTACATCAACGAACTAATGAGGGAACTTCGTGCCTTTGAGCAGGTCGACTACGACAGCGCCGTTGACAAATTCCTTGACCTTTACGGCGATGAACTTGTTCTGTACACCTCTTCCAAGAGCCGTGCTGTTGCCCAGGGTCTCGAAGCAACCGAGGAGTTCGGTGTGTGGGAGCGCGAGAACAAGGACCTCATCAACCAATACCCGGATACCGCATACTTCTTGGCGCCTCGCGGTGGCGGTGAGTTCTCGTTTACGGTCTGGCAGCGTCAGTTGCAGGAGGGCAAGCGCGAAAAGTTTACCGACCGAGAAATGATTGACTTTGCCCAGAACCGAATTGGTTCGGTCAAGTACCGTGCGGCCAGAAAGATGTTCGGGCCGAACCCGACCGATCGGCAGCGTGATGCTCTTCGCGCCTATCGCGAATACCTGAACGAGAAACTCCCAGGCTTCCCCAAGAGGGCACAGTTCGAAGCCAACAAACTGGCCAACGACATTGACCAGTTGTACAAACTGGTAGATGACAAGCGAGTGAGCAACAACAGTGTTGCGCGTTTGGCTAAGACTTACCTGAAGAGGCGCACGGAACTCATGGAAGCCAATGATTTGAAGAGTTTCAATGCCAAGAAAGCGGCTTCTTCGCGCACCGAGTTGTTCAACTTGGGGTCGAGTCTGGCGGCCAGGGACCCCGAATTTGATAGAATCTGGCAGCGTTTTCTAATCCAAGAGGTTGACTTGTAATGGCTGGCGAGACAAATCAAAACACGACCCCGAGTGGCGGTTCTGATATTACCGACTTCAGCGATTTTTACAGCACCGCACAAGACTTTGGGTTCAGAACCCCCTTCAAAGGTTTCTCGCCGTCCCTCTCCGTTTCCGAACAACAGCAACTTGCGAAGTTGTTCAACGTCAGAGCAGAACCATACCCCAAGGGAGCAAGGGTCCGCAAACAACTAAACGTCATTACCCAACCAGCGCTATACGACAGCGAGGGAAGACTTGCTGGAAAGCAGTATGACTTTACCGATGCGTACGTTGTGGCGCGAGAACTCAACAAGTTGACAACAGATCAAAGGATTCAGATATCTAAAGAGTTGAAGCGCGTTGGCTGGTACGGCAACAATGAGGTAAGCGAAGCCATGATGTCTGGTGTTGGCTGGTCGCAAACCGACGAGAAGGTTTGGGCTGCATTGCTGCAAACTGCCAATAACGCCCAAAGGCCCTGGCAAGACATGATTGGTGTAATCAGCAACTGGCCTACCTACAAAGAGGCCGGTCCAATTATTCGCGTTACCTCTGATGAGGATGCTGCTGCATACACGCGCGAAGTGTTCTTGTCGCAATTGGGTCGTATGCCAACCAAAGCAGAGATGGCAGATGCCGCCAACTTCATTCGCGCTCGCGAACGCCAAGCCTATGGAGC
>Ga0208160_1001283_pt1 | contig 10757 bp, 23 predicted proteins | sample CB_VirMetaG_FD_184536 | JGI IMG/M metagenome (GOLD analysis project Ga0208160, IMG submission 184536) | Freshwater to marine saline gradient viral communities from Chesapeake Bay - CB_1504_1 Viral MetaG (SPAdes) (version 4) | ecosystem: Environmental > Aquatic > Marine > Coastal | place: USA... | reverse complement strand
ATTGAGCAGCAAATGTTAATGATGCAGCAGCAAGCACAACAGGCGGCAGCGCAGCAAGGTCAGCCAGACCCGAATGCTGCATTCCTGCAGGCTGAGCAAATCAAGGCGCAAGCTAAGATGCAGTCAGACATGATGAGACTGCAGTTTGAGCAGCAAAAGGCAATGGCAGATGATGACCTGAAGCGCGATCAGATGGCGCAAGATCTGCTTGTGGACGCCGCTAAAGTTTATGGGCAATATGGCGCAACCGTTGACGTTGCACGGGTTAAAGCCGAGCAAGATAAGATGCGTATGATTGCCGGGATTGCACAAGGTGGACAACAGTGACAACCGAAATTCGCATACAGGCTGATGAGGCCAAGCGATTGAAGAATGACACCGCATTCGTGCGGTTTGTGGACGATGTTCGTAAGGATCAGATGATGATCTTTGCGCACAGCGATGCGTCAGACGTTGACGTAAGAGAGGAGGCGCACGCAATCATTCGTGCGCTAAACAAGATCGAAATGGTGCTTGACGCTGCAATTGCAGCAGAGGCCATGCTAGATCGCAAACAGAGAAAGGGGTAGCACCGTGGAAGCGACTACACTTGAAGAAGCAGCAGCAAGCCTGCTTGCAGATGCACCAGCCGAGACTGGTGGTGACGATAATTTTGATGAAGCTGTGAATGCAATCACAGAGCCAACTGATGACGATCAGAGCGATGTGGATGATGAGACAGAAGAGGATCAAGATGACGTTGAGGCATCCGACGAAGATTATGATGACCAAATTGATGACGAAGACCAAGTAGAGGCTGCTGAAGACACCAATCTCATCCCCGTTAAAGTAAACGGCAAAGAAGAGTATTGGACACTGGATCAGTTGAAGCAATCTGCTGCGGGTCAGGGCTACATCAATCAGAGAATGCAGGAAATTGCTCAAGTTGAAAAACGTTATAAAGAGCAAGTTCAGGCATTAGCTCAACAGCAGCAACAAGTCATGCAGTTGTACCAACAAGCACAACAAGGTGGTTTGCAGCAACCTATCCCTCCATCTAGGGAGCTTTTTGAAAGTGACCCAATTGGGTACATGGAGCAAAAGATCCAATACGATGAGGCGGTTGAGCAATATAACTACCAAGTCTCACAATTGCGTCAAATGCAGCAGCAGCAGACGCAATATCAAGAGCAGTCCCGCCTGCAGTTCCTGCAGCAACAGGCTGAAATTTTGAAGCAACACATCCCTGAGATCGCAGATCCAGACAAGGGTGCGGCGCTGAAAAATGACTTGATCGAGACTGGCGTAGCCTATGGTTTTACGCCTGAAGAAATGATGGGTGTATCTGATGCCCGTTATGTGCGCGCACTAAATGACGCAATGAAGTATCGCCGCCTGCAAAACAACAAACGCAAGGCGATGCAAAAGGGCGAGGGTGCGTTGCCAATGGCAAAAGCTGGTGCAAAAAAACGGCAAGATGGAAATGTTGCAACTCGCAAAAAGGCGCAACAGCGTCTGCAGAAAACAGGCTCAATCGAAGACGCATTGAGTTTGATGCTCAAATCCTAAACCTTGAAAGGGTACTATTATGGCACAGCCAACCAATACATTCGACAGCTATGATGCAGTCGGCATCCGTGAAGACCTGAAAGATGTTATCTACAACATCTCACCAGAAGAAACACCATTCTACACCAAAGCTCGCAAAACAACTGCGCGCAACACTTTGGTTGAGTGGCAAACAGACAGCCTGCGCGCATCTGCTGCAAACGCTCACATCGAGGGCGATGCAACTACAGCGGAAGCACGTTCGGCCACCACACGCTTAGGTAATTATTGCCAGATCTTCAAAAACGCCGTTGTCGTTCCTGACACCGACGATGGTCTGGACAAAGCAGGTCGTGCAAAAGAGATTGCGTACCAAACTTTGAAAATTGCCAAAGAGCAAAAATTGGACATCGAAAAAGCACTTTTCGACAACAACGCTCGCGTTGCTGGCAACTCATCGACTGCCCGTGAATTGGCAGGCGCACCAGCATGGTTGGTAACAAACACTGTTTACGGCGCAAACGAGGGTGCAAACCCAACTGGCGACGGCACAGATGCGCGTACCGACGAAACCACAGCATTGACAGCGTTCGATCAAACAAAGTTCGACACTGTTATGCAGTCCATCTGGGAAGCAGGCGGCAAGCCAGACACAGTCTACTTGTCAGCGTTCCAAATGAACAAAGCGTTGGCCTTCACAGGCAACAACAACCAACGTTCATCTGTACAAGCAGGAGATGAGCGAGTAGTAAAATCACTCGCTATATACGTGACTCCATGGGGTACAGTTCAGTTCATGCCATCTCGCGAGAACCGTTCTCGTGACGTATTCATCATGCAAGATGACATGTGGGAAGTCGCAGTATTGCGTCCAACCAAAAACGTTGCGTTGGCAAAAACAGGCGACAACACAACACGTCAAGTCGTAACAGAATTGACATTGTGCGCGAAAAACGAAGCAGCCAACGGCGGCATCTTCGACAACACAACATCATAACGTTATAGCGTTATGCTAAGGGGCGGGAAACCGCCCCTTTCCCTTACTTTTTGGAGAAAGTAATGCAAATTAGAATTAAGCTGAACACCCTATCAACCTCAAAGGGTATCATGAAAAACGGCGATATCGTTGATTTGCCAAAAGCTGAAGTGGATAAGATCCTCGCATTCCGTGGGTTTGCAGTTGAGCTTTTGCCAGAGCTAGACATCCCCAAGGAAGAACCTAAGCCAGCACCCGTAAAACGCACGCGGAAAAAGACAGATGCCAAACTTATCAACTAAGATTGACGAAAAGATCACGATCAACTCAGACGATCAGATCATCATTAAGAAAACGCACGACGCATCCCAGATGCTGCTTGATGCGGAGTATGCCCGGCAGCACGCACCAAATGCGTTTGCGTCGGACTATAAGCACGTCGGAAACGTTGACATGGCGCTTGTAAATATCTGGCTAAAAGAGGCCGGCGTGCAATGGACGGATACCCAAGCCGTCAAAGATGTGATAAAAAAGAAGTTGATGAGTGACGAATTTCAAAAACTTCGGGTTTGGGAAGGCAAGTGGTAATGGACATTAACTTTGACGTAGTAAACGCCGTAATCCAATGGGTTGTCTTGCCTATGGCGGCTTTTGTTTGGGTAATTTATCAGCGTCAAAGTGACCATCACACTGACATTGCTGTGCTTAAAGCGCAGCATGAAGGCACTAAATTAGCACATGATCGTGAACTTAAAGAAATGAAAGAAACGATCAAGGCCATATTCATGAAGCTCGATACGATTGAGCAAGCACTGAGAAAATAAATGTGTGTGTTGGCCCTCATAATATGGGGCTATGCACCTGATGTGGGGTTTTATAACGCCTGCTTCTATGACTGCAATATGAGGGATCGGAACCGCTATGATTTTGTACGCAGGATACCAATCCAATCATCTTGCGACGCGACGCTAAGGCTCGTGTAATGCCTATCCTTGAAAGCATAGCCGCCGCGTCTGCCGCCTACGAAGTGATTAAAACTGCTATTAACCAAGGCCGTGAAGGTGCTGGGCTTATTGGTGCTGTCGGTAAGTTTCTCTCTGCCGAAGAAGATATAAAAGAAGCCGTTCAACGAAAGAAGAACAGCCCGCTAACCGCAATCACTGGCGGCGAAGAAGGTGACTGGGAAGAATTTCAAGCGCTTGAGCAGATACGCGAACAGCGCAAGGAATTAGAAAGTTACATCCGTTTATATGGTAGAGCTGGCCAGTGGGATCGATGGGTTCAATGGCAAGCTGAAGCTAGAAAGCAACGCGCTGCCGCCAAAAAAGCTGCGGCCTTGCGGCGCGAAGAAATGCTTGAGCAAATACAAGTCGCAACTGGTATTGTCTTGGCGATTACCACCGTTGTTGTCAGCATATATTATTTGGGCGTCTATATGGAAAAGTGGTGAAATACGTTGTTTTGGACAAAAACGGTAAAATCGTTATAATCACGTCAAGCAAACCTATAGCGGAGTTTTATAATGAGCGAATACGATCTGAACGGAAACGGAAAGATAGACCCAGACGAGCGCGAAATAATGCTCGAGGATCGTCGGCGTAAGATGGAAGATGCGGATGCCAAACGAGACGCACAGAGGCGCATGACTTGGTTTGCGCTGTCTGGTATGCTGGCGTACCCTTTCGCCATTCTGATGGCCTCTCTGCTAGGCTACAGTGACGCTGCGGGATTGATTGCAGACATTGCCACGGTATATGTGGTCGCTGCCTCTGGTGTGGTGGCTGCCTACTTTGGCTTTAACGCTATGGAGGCTACGAAATGATACAAGCATTAATAGGCCCACTGACTGAGCTTGCGGGTGGCTGGCTCAAAGGTAAAGCAGATGCACAAGCTGCGGCTGCTAATCTAAAGTTGGTCGAGGCAGAAGCCAAGGCAACGATTATGAAATCGGCAGCAACATCTGAGGCTGATTGGGAGCGCCTGATGGCGCAAGGCACCATGAACTCTTGGAAGGACGAATATTTGGTACTGCTTTTCAGCATTCCGTTAATTTTGTGCTTCACGGGGGATTGGGGGCGCACCACAGTTGCTGAAGGCTTTGCTGCTTTGGAGCAGATGCCCGAGTGGTATCAATATACCTTGGGTGTAATCGTAGCTAGTAGCTTTGCTGTGAGGTCTGCCACTAAATTCTTTGGAGGGAAAAAGTAATGTCTAAAGGACTATACGCAAATATTCACGCGAAGCGTAAACGGATCGCCGAAGGCTCTGGCGAGAAGATGCGCAAGGTTGGCTCCAAAGGTGCGCCAACAAGTAAAGCTTTTAAGGCGGCAGCTAAAACCGCAAAAGGTAAGAAAAAATGAGCGAGGCAATGAAGAAACTGCAGGAGCGATGCGGCGTTACGCCTGACGGTGCGTTCGGGCCAAACACGGCACGCGCCATTGCGAAGCACTATGACCTATCGCCAAACCGTGCAGCGCACCTACTGGGCCAAGCGTCACATGAAAGCGCAGGGTTCACCATCACCAAGGAAAACCTGTATTACAGCACCCCTGAGCGCATACAGGCAATCTGGCCATCACGATTTGAGACGATTGCCGACGCAGAGCCATATGCAAAAAACCCACAGGCACTGGCTGACAAGGTTTACGGCGGTCGCGGTGGCAACAATGGCGAAGGTTATAAGTGGCGCGGTCGCGGATTTATCCAGTTGACCTTTAGAGATAACTACCGATCCTTTGCGTCTGACATGCGTGTGCCAGAGGTGATGGAAGATCCATCATTGGTGGAAACAGAATATGCTTTTGAGAGCGCATACTGGTTCTTTGATAAAAACGGGTTATTTCGGATGGCAGACAATGGCATCGGCACTGACAACATCAAGGCAATCACTAAGCGTGTGAATGGCGGTTATCACGGATTGGATGATCGGATTGCGCAGACGCAAAAGATTTATGGCTGGTTGAGCGCATAATCTGAATGAAAAAGTCGCACTTGGACATCGGACGGGCGGGAGAGTTTTTAGTAATGTCCCGCCTGTCAGCACTAGGATACTACGCGGTTCATTCTGACAGTTATTCCGATGATATTTGGGTAAAGTTACCAGACGGATCGCTGCGGACAATACAAGTCAAGACCGTATCTGAGTGTAAAAAACGCGGCCCGATCAGTGGGCATAAATATATGTTTTGCTGTAAAGGCACCAACGCGGATTTCTATGCCCTCGTTGCATTAGATCAGGAGCGGATCTTGTATTACACGCTGCAGCAATTCAGCACGAAGACGCTACGCATACATCGTCAAAAATTCACAGAGCAAGCTGAACACGACAGCTTGCTTTTTTGTTTGGATGTGCTTGCGGATACTTTATGATTTGATAAAAAGAACGTCGAGGGGCGTCCTCGCTACAACTTAAACCACGGCAGCAAAACATCATGGGGCTGCCGTAGGCGAACAGTTGGGCGCACGCTAAAATTTGAGTTATGGCCCGATGAACTGTAACTCACGCCCCTCACGATTACCTCATAAGAACACCGCATAGACAAAAGCCGACAGGCCAATGCCAATCGCAAACATGGCAATTCCAAATACCTGCACCCTGATTGATGCCAAGCGCTCGATTTCCTCAACGTCCTTCACCGTGTCAATCATGTGTTGCCGCAGTCGAGCGTGACGATCCAGCAGCCCGTCATAGTCGCGCTGCAAGATTTCTAGTTGATCTTTTGTGTTGTCCATCTTAATCTCCATTGTGCAAGGTCTCCTTAACCTCATTTTTTACTGAAAGGAATGGCGTTTTAAATTGTGTTGTGATTAGCACGGCCTTGCATCACCACTTACCCAAGCCATACCGAACGATCCAATCCTTTACTGCTTGCCGGGAGATCCCAAGCTCATTTGCAATGGCAGTCTGCGACATGCCCTCCTGCAGCATTTGAAGGATGAGCCGTGCCTTGCGCGGCAATTCATTTTTGGGAAACTCTTTAAGCCCCTCCTGCGCCAAGACCCGGGCTAAGGCATACTTTGAGATCTCTAGCTTTTCCATAATCTTATTCAGAGATTGCCCTGCCTTAAACCTGAGAATGGCCTGCGCGCGCTGTTGGACTGTGACCTCCTTGGCCTCACGTCCGCCATTCTGCACTTTCTGCCCTGCGATATCAACGCTCCACATTTTTGCCGCGCGCTCGTTTTCGATCTGCGCAAACTTAGGCATATACTTTGCAATGATATTCTCATTCTTCGATGTGAATTTGTTTATCATGGGTCACCTATTTTTTCTTGCGAAGGTTCTGGCCGAGCAAAAGTTTCAGGGATATTAACCATTCTTCATCCCCAAATGACGCTCCAACATATCAAGCAGCGTGAGCATCTCGTTTGTGTCGTGATACCGCGTTGATCCAGATGCTTTCTGATCCATGCGCATGATCTCCAACTTGCGACGCAGGCGCTTGATGATTTGCTGCGATGCCTCAGTCTTTGACGCGTCCATAAGCGTTGCAGGTTCTAGGTTCCATTTAGCCATCGTCCGACATTCTCCCTGTGATGATTTCCTCAATTTCAACGATTGATTGGTTCAGGCGTTGTATATCCATCTGTATATACGCGATGTCGGTTGATATGGCGCTGCTGCGAACGCCTTTCGGCATCTGCGAGATTTCCGCTTCCTTGGACGCTTTACTGCGTTCCATGTCTGCCTTGATTGAGTTTAGTGCTTCGATGCTTAGGTAATCGTTCATTGGAATACTCCCACCCAGAAAAGTCCGATAAATAGTGCGATGAATAGTGCTGCTCCGCCAAGGATGTCATCCCATGTGATTGTCTTGGCGATTGCGATTAGCTCTTTAAGTGACATTGTTTTACTCCCTAAAACGGTGGTTTCTTGATTATGAGAAGGCGGTGCGCCTTCGTGTATATGTGGACTGGCAATCCGTACTGCTTTGCGGCTTCTATAGCTTTCGCCCTAGTGTCGTGCGATAGCTTATCGCCTGCTTGACGTTCAGTCTCGTCGACAACTATTGTCCACCAACTTTCCCAATCATAAAGCACTTCAACATTAAGTGACACTGTTTCTCTCCCTAAAACGGTGGTTCTTCATTTGGTTTGCTTGGCGTCCAGATTACCCGAACGCCGTGCATTTGATAGATGTAGTCTGTTAAGATTGATGACCACATTTGAGTGTCTCCATACAATGGCGGGGCCGAAGCCCCTTTAGTTTAATGCGCTTCTACAGCAGATTTTAATTCACGCAGCGATGAACAAAAGTTGTCATCGGCGTATAGTTCATTGCCGTTCTTGTCGGTCAGCCAATACCCGCCATATGCGTCCTTGCGAGTGTCGATACCTTTGGCTTGCGCGATCTTTTTTATTTTTTGATAAGCTGTCATTTTCATGTCTCCTCATTGCTTATACATATACATTAATCCTATTAAAATCCTATGTAAAGAAAAATATTGCATTGACGTCCATTTTTTTTGCACCTAATGTCCTATCAATATTCTTGAGGAGATACGGATGAAAAAAGAAAGCCGAGTAATTTTAACCGAGGAGCAGCACCAACTATTGACTGCCGCTGCGGAACGGGTTGGGATGGCACTGGCCACATATTTGCGCACATGCGCAATGCGCGATGCAAAGGCAATGGGCCTGCACGCGGAACAGCCAAGGCCAGACTAGGAGCATATTATGGCGGGCATAACAATCGGGATAGACTGTGGATATCGTACTGGCGGCGTCGGGCTACTCGGCGATGATTGGTGCGAAGTGCATGACCTGCCGGTGTATGACGAGGGCGGTGTTGATGTTGTTGCATTGATGGACATCATCACAAGTGCTGGGCCTGTTGATCACATCTACATTGAAAAGCAGCAGGCAATGCCGAAGCAGGGCGTCGTCAGCATGTTTAAACTTGGGTTTGCCTTCGGGCAGATCATGACCACAGCGGCATTATCCAAGATGCCGCACACAGCCGTGACACCAGTCACATGGAAACGCGCAATGAATTTGCCAAAGGATAAGGACAGCGCTCGCCGCATGGCGCAGCAATGGTTCCCTGATCTAGCGTCAGACTTAAAGCGCAAGAAGGATGAGCATCGCGCGGAGGCGTTGCTGATCGCATTATATGGGAGAGGAAAAGCATGATTGAGATGACAAACGAGGAGTATCACGCGCATCCCGCATTGAGCAGCTCAGACATCAAGGCAGTCGCGAGCAAGAGCTTGGCGCATTGGAAGGGCGCAGTGCGCAAGGAGAGCGTCACGTTCGACTTAGGCACTGCAGTTCACGCGATGCTGCTAGAGCCTGAAAAGGATCTTGTGGTGTGCGGCCCAGAGACCCGCAGGGGCAAGGCATGGTCTGACTTGTACGAGGATTGCAAGGCGCAGGGAAAGCTACTGCTTACAGAAGCGGATTATGATCAGGCTACAGCAATGTCGGAAGCCTGCATGAAAAACTTTGCGGCAAATCACTTCCTGACGCACTCTGAGCTGATCGCAGAGGCATCGTTTTTCGCAGAAGATCCTGAGATCGGGCTTGAGCTAAAGACGCGCCCGGATGGGCTACTAAAAGATCACGGCATCGTGCTTGACATCAAGACATGCCAAGACGCATCGCCGCGCGGTTTTGAAAAGGCTGTCCGCCAGTTTGGTTATGACATCCAAGCAGCGTTTTACCTGCATGTATTAAACCTGTGCAAGATCCCGGCAAAGCAGATGATTTTCATTTGCATCGAGAAAGACGCGCCATATGTCACTGCTTGCCACGAGCTGTCTGAGATGTATCTGAGGCACGCGCACAATCGCATGATGTCCACAATGCTAGACATTCGCGATGCGATTGAGACGGACGAATATATCACCAACTGGCCAGACGTGAATGTCATTCACCTGCCAAGTTGGATGGAAAGCTCGGACGCATTTTAAGAGATCCCAGTGCAGGGGTGCTGCACATAAACCAAGGAGGTTGCACAATGCAACACATGCTAACCAACGTCACAGCACGTTACCCACGACTAAATGCAACATATCGATTTGACCAAGCGGAAATGCGCACGGTGAAATGCGATCCATTTGCGGATGGTGCTGCATATGAGATGCAGTTTGTCTTGACAGATGAGCAGGCAAAGGATCTGCACCAAGTCTGTATGCAGGCATACGCAAATGCTGCGGCATTAGACCAGAAGCGCAAGTGGCCAGAGAAGCCAACAAACCTGCCATACAAGCGCTTGGACGACGGCACAATCGTCGGCAAGACAAAGCTAAAGGGCGCGTATGGCGACGACAAAACTCAGCCACCTAAGCAGGTTGATGCTGAGCGTAAGAAGCTGCCAGACGACTTTGAGCTGACAACAGGCAGCACGGTAAATATTGCTGTGGTCGTCGTGCCATATAACTCAGGTTCAATTAATGGTATCTCGTTGCGCTTGCGCGCCGTGCAGGTGCTCGCCCTTGCGGAATACGAGGGTGCTGAAGATCCATTTACATCGGTCTCAGGTGGGTTCACTATGTCATCATCGCCAAGCAAGGCACCTGCAAATGATGACCCATTTGGATTGCTGCCTGCAGCTCCAAAGCCTGCGTATGCTGCGACGGTAGATTTCGATGACGAAATCCCTTTTAATTAGCCCAGTTTCTGCTATAGTGGGTTCAGTTGAAACCACAAGAGGCTGGGATAATGAAGGAATGCTTTAAGTGCGGGGCTACGAAGCCCCTCACAGAATTCTACAAGCACAAGCAGATGGCGGATGGTCATCTAAATAAATGTAAAGAATGCACCAAGTCAGACACTAAGAAGAATAGGAACGACAACTTGGAATATTACCGTGAATATGACAGGACGCGTCATCGGGAAGATCCATGCCGCCGCGCTTATAGCCTCGCTCAGTCTGCCGCGTGGCGAAGGGAAAACCCAGAGCGCTCCGCGGAGCTTACCTTAGCTTGGCAAAAGCGAAACCCAGAAAAACGAGCAGCCCATATCAAAGCGGGTAACGCGATCAGATCTGGCAAGTTAGTCAAGGGACTATGCGAAGTCTGCGGATCAAGCAATGTTCACGCGCACCATGATGATTACAGCAAGCCACTTGACGTGCGGTGGCTTTGCCCCGAGCATCATAGTGCTGAACACAGTTGTCGCTAAATAAAAAGGGGCACTGGGGGGAGAAACCAGTGCCCCTCAAGTTGGAGGAGAACTCTCACAATGAACCACGCGGAGTAATAAAATGATAAACAAAATATCAAAAGAAAACAAGTACCCGACAGCATATTGG